>Ga0247840_10001303_pt1 | contig 49450 bp, 47 predicted proteins | sample LaCruzMarch2015__FD_192404 | JGI IMG/M metagenome (GOLD analysis project Ga0247840, IMG submission 192404) | Freshwater microbial communities from meromictic Lake La Cruz, Castile-La Mancha, Spain - LaCruzMarch2015_17m | ecosystem: Environmental > Aquatic > Freshwater > Lake | place: Spain... | reverse complement strand
ATCAGCGTATTCTTGCCTTTATTGCGTTCTTTAATGAGACCCTGGCAAAGCCGTTTCGCTGGACTTATATTGGTAAACCTTTGCTCGTATAGGTTATCGGATATATTTCAGAAGTTGGGTACTAGGGACATAGCCTTCTATGAGCGGACTAAAGAACGCGCCTTGAGTGGCGATGGGGCAGCTGAATTACAAGTCGGGCTGTTGTTGAGTGAAGGCCGCGGCGTAGTTAAAAATGATAAAGAAGCCGCGCTATGGTTCAAGAAAGGGGCACAACACGGCAATGTTGAAGCGGAATATCATTATGGTAACGCTTTATTTAAAGGTGTTGGGGTATTGCAAAATTATAAAGACGCCATCTATTGGATTGAAAAATCTGCACGTAGCGGTTATGTGAAAGCCCAGTATGATTTGGGAAATATATACCGTTTCAAAACTGGTGTTTAAAGCAATGATAAGCGTGCTTATCTTTGGTTTACCTTAGCCGCAGGTCAAGGAATGATGGAGGCTGCTATTGCTCGCGATCAGGTTGAAGGCCGCCTTAAACCGGAAGAAATTGCCGCTTTGCAGGAAGAAGCCAGCCGGATTATTGATGAATCTAAATAATTGATTGGTTACTTTGAAAAATTTACATCAGCATTTATATTTTCAAGTATTAGTAGCAATTGCATTAGCAATTTTGCTTGGTCATTTTTTTCCTGAAACCGCAACCGCAATGAAACCGCTGGGCGATGGCTTCATCAAGCTCATCAAAATGCTGATCGCCCCCATCATTTTTTGCACCGTGGTGACGGGGATTGCCGGTATGCAGAACATGGAGCGGGTTGGGCGTGTCGGGGTTAAAACGCTGTTATACTTTGAGGTAGTGAGCACATTGGCATTGGTCATCGGTTTGCTGGTGGTGCACATTATCCAACCTGGGGCAGGTATGAATATCGATATCAGTACCCTAGACACCCAAGGTATTAAGAATTACACCGGCGTCGCCAAAACTCAGAATACGGTCAATTTTCTTCTAAATATCATTCCAGTTAGTGTAGTTGATGCCTTTGCCAAAGGCGACATTCTCCAAGTGCTACTGTTTGCTTTGTTATTTGCTTGTTCACTTTCTGTCCTTGGTGATAAAGGGGCTGAAGTGCGAAGTCTTATCGGCAAGGTATCAGAAGTTTTGTTCGGCATCATCGAAACGGTTATGAAACTGGCTCCAGTTGGCGCGTTTGGAGCGATGGCTTTTACGATAGGCCAGTACGGCGTGGATTCCTTGGTTCCACTGGCGAAATTAATGGGCAGCTTTTATTTGACTTGTGGCTTATTTATTTTCGGAGTTTTGGGGTTGATTGCCAAATGGAATGGCTTTAGTCTGGTCAAATTCATCGTTTACATTAAAGATGAACTGCTAATTGTGCTGGGTACTTCCTCATCAGAAACAGTACTGCCCCGTATCATGGTTAAAATGGAACGGCTGGGCTGTGATAAATCGGTGGTAGGTTTGGTCATTCCTACCGGCTATTCATTCAATCTTGACGGCACCTCAATTTATTTGACAATGGCGGCAATTTTTATCGCTCAGGCCACCAATACACCATTGACATTAAGCGGAGAATTAACCTTGCTAGCTGTGTTATTGCTAACATCCAAAGGGGCAGCCGGCATTACAGGCAGTGGTTTTATTACCTTGGCAGCAACTTTATCCGCCGTGCCGACGATACCCGTTGAAGGCTTGGCTTTGATCCTGGGCATAGACCGTTTTATGTCCGAAGCCCGCGCCTTGACCAATCTGATTGGTAATGGGGTAGCTACTGTGGTTGCCGCCCGTTGGGAAAAATCAATTGATAACAATAGGTTGTCGATTGAGCTAAATTAAAAACCATGATTTTATTCTTTTCCTGGTAAGAATGGAACGAAAGAAACCGCCTCCAGATATTCGGTTTTGTAATTGCCGGTAGTCCTGGTGACCCGTTGCAAGATTTGTCCCCCACCCGCTTCACCAATAGGCATAACCAATACGCCACCTATAGCCAATTGTTGTAGTAATACTTCCGGCACTTCAGGTGCGGCGGCGGCAACCAAAATTCCATCAAAGGGGGCGTAATCCGCCCAACCCAAATTTCCATCCGCATAAAGATAGCTGATATTTTTGAGTTTCAAGTTCCATAAGATGTCTTTGGCTTTTTTCTGTAAAGCCAAAATCCTTTCAACTGAATAAACATGTCCAACTAATTGCGCCAAAATTGCCGTTTGGTAACCGCAACCTGTGCCAATTTCCAAAACCTTAGATAATCGCCCCGGCAATAAAAGTAATCCGGTCATTTTTGCAACGATATAAGGTTGTGAAATGGTTTGGTTAAATCCTATGGGTAGGGCGGTGTCTTCATAAGCACGGCTAGCGAGTGCTTCATCGACAAAAATATGCCGAGGTGTATTACGCATAATTTCAAGAACACGGTTATCAGAAATTCCTTGTTCTTCTAAGCGTTGCACCATGCGTTTACGTGTACGCGGCGATGTCATCCCTATGCCTTGCAAATCTAGAATCATAGGCCTTGCCCCTTGGGTAACCAGGCTTTCAGTTGGCTTAAGCGTTCATACCAAGTTAAATCGAGCTGCAGTGGCGTGACTGAAATATAGCCTTCGGCAACAGCAAAAAAATCTGTACCGGCCCCGGCATCTTGTTCTGCACCTGGAGGGCCAACCCAATAGAGGGTTCGGCCTCGCGGGTCTTCACTTTTTACCACTGGTTCGGCTTTATGGCGTTGTCCCAAGCGGGTGGCCTGATAGCCCTTTATCGCATTTATGGGTAGATCAGGGACGTTGACGTTGAGAATAGTGTCTTGGGGCAATGGATTTGCAAGCAAATTTTTGAGCAATACTACGGCAACTTGTGCGGCTGTGCCGAAATGCACCGGATTACTGCCGACTAGGGAAATGGCAACGGCAGGAAGCCCTAAAAAACGCCCCTCAGTTGCTGCGGCAACCGTGCCGGAATAAAGCACATCATCGCCTAAATTAGAACCATGGTTAATGCCGGCAAACACCATATCCGGCTCTTGTTTGAGCAGGCCAGTTATTGCCAGATGTACACAATCAGTTGGAGTCCCGTCCACTTTAATAAAGCCATTATGGGCATGGTAGGCCCGCAAAGGCATGTCCAAGGTTAAGGAATTACTTGCTGCACTTCGGTTACGGTCTGGAGCAACAACGGAAATATCTGCATGTTCCTGTAGGGCATTGGCAAGCGCAGAAAGGCCTTCAGCCAAATAGCCGTCATCATTACTTAACAAAATATGCATTACCTATCGCCCTGATACAGAATAAGCTATAAAATCAGACATATTAGCAAACTACAGCCAACAAAATCAGCTTTCGTGACAAAAAAATTCCTTAGTGAAGAAGATCGGGATTTATTCCGAGGGGCAATTGGAAAAGTACGCTCGGTAAAGAACGACAAAGTGCATGATTCTGGGCAAACCAAGCCCAAACCTTTCCCAAAGCCTAACCACAAGGATATTGAAGACCATCTTGGCCGTTCAATTGACGCATCAGTGCCAATCGTTGGAAACGAAGATGAAATTAGCTATGTCCACCAGAACATACCTAAAAACACCTTGTTAAAGTTACGCCAGGGATATTTTGCTCCCGAAGCAGAAATTGATCTTCATGGCTTGAACCGAATTGAAGCGAAAATTGAGTTGCTGGGATTTCTGCGTGAAAGTGTCAAAATGCGTTGCCACTGTGTCCATATTGTCCACGGCAAAGGTTATCGCTCCGAAGAACAATATCCGATATTAAAAAACAATGTCAATTTATGGCTTAGACAACATAAAGATGTTCTGGCATTTTGTTCTGCTCCACCAAAAGATGGAGGGGCCGGTGCTGTGTATGTCTTGTTGGGCTTGCCATAACTTTTTTATGAGGCCAGACACAACAAGTCAACACTGCGGCCTTATTAATGTTGTCGGATTTTTTAAGCTGCTTGATAGAGGATACGGCGCCTGCGTAAAAATGCCCGTGCCAAAACCATGCTAAGCAAAGTTAATATCCTTGGCTTTGGAACGGAAGAAACCAACAATACTTGGCTAGCCACCAATCGCCTCTAAAAAGGCACATTATTCTTCAAAATAAAATTGACTGCCTACGAGTTTACAATTTCCATTTACCGTCCTGAAGGGAAAATATACATTTGCCTGCTTGTAAAGTAAAAGTCACCCTTCCTTTTAAAGCCTGGTTCCAAAACGGTGTGTTGATACCTCGGCTAAGCCAATTGGCGTTATTTACCTGCCAATCCTGTTCGGGATCAAAAATACACACATCGGCTGATAATCCTGGGGTCAACGCACCCCTTGGCAATTTAAGAATCCGCGCCGGATGTTGGCTTAAAGCGGCAATGCCTTGCTCCAAGGTGATAGCATGCTGCGCAACCAGTTTCAGCATCAGTGGCAATAATGTTTCCAACGACGAAACCCCTGGCTCAGTTTCTGGAAACGCCCCCAATTTGGCGTCTATATCGTGTGGTTGATGATCTGAGCAGATGCAGGTAATGGTTTCGCTTGCCAATCCGTGCCTAAGATATTGCTTATCCGCTTCGGTACGTAAAGGTGGCAAGACATGATAGGCACTGTCAAAGGGTTTTATGTCGTTCTCGGTCAAATGTAACTGATGGATGGCAACGTCGGCACTGACGTTCAGGCCATATTTATTGGCTTGATGAATTTTGATAACCGAGCGTTTACAGCTAATTTGGCCAAAATGTACCCGACAACGGGTCAATTCCGCCAACTCCAGGCATTGGTCGAGCGCAATGGTTTCCGCCGCATCAGGTATGCTCGGCAAACCATAGCGGGTGGCGACCGCACCTTCATGGGCACAACCGTTATTGCCCAGCCAATAGTCATTAGGGCGGAACATCAACAACAAATCATGGCTGGCAGCGTATTCCATCGCCCGCCTTAAGATCAACAAATTGCGTATCGGTTGGTTGGCGTTACCCACGGCGATACAGCCCGCTTCCTTCAGTGCCAGCATCGAACTTAATTCATTGCCTTCCAGTTTCTGCGTCAGCGCGGCGATAGGGTAAATTTGTGGGTATCCAGCTTTATCAGCCAGTTCTTTGATCAATTCGGCAACGGCGGCGGTGTCAATCACCGGTTTGGTGTCTGGTTGCAGGCACATGCTGGTGACGCCGGCACTGGCGGCCGCCAAGGTTTCACTTTTGAAGGTGGCCTTGCGGCTTTGCCCTGGCTCGCGCAAACGTACGCTTAAATCAATGAAACCCGGACAGACGATTTGGTTGCCAGCGTCAATGACCCTGTCGGGGGTGAAATCCGCTGGTTCATCGATGACTGAAACAATTTTACCGTTGGCGATATAAACCGAGCCGATGCGGTCTATTTCGTTGGCAGGATCAACAATCCTTCCTTGCTTGATGTGGATTTTATCCATCACAATGCTCCTTGCGGCTGCATAGCCATTGACATAATCGCCATACGCACGGCAATGCCGTTGCTGACTTGTTTTAAGACGACTGATTGTCTGCCGTCAGCGACGCTAGATTCAATTTCCACGCCACGATTAATCGGCCCTGGATGCATGACTATGGCGTCGGGCTTAGCGATTTTCAACTTGCTTTCAGTTAAGCCAAAACATTTGAAATATTCACTTTCACTTGGCAGCAACGCCGACGTCATGCGCTCTTTTTGCAAGCGCAACATGATAATCACGTCTATATCTTGTAAACCTTCAGGTAAATTATGGGACACAGTGACCCCTAACGTCTCCACATGTGCAGGCAGCAGGGTTTTCGGGGCGATCACCCGTACTTCGGCTACACCTAGTGTATTCAGGGCTTGGATTTGTGAGCGGGCGACCCGCGAATGCAGGATGTCGCCAATGATGGCCACCCGTAGTGGCGCAAAATCCTTTTTGATCTGGCGGATGGTGAACATGTCCAGCATGGCTTGGGTCGGGTGCGCGTGTTGCCCGTCACCGGCGTTAATGACGCTGATGTGTGGGGCGGTATGCTGGGCGATAAAATGCGCCGCTCCGCTGATGGCGTGGCGTACCACAAACATGTCCACGAACATCGCCTCCAAGTTGCGGATGGTGTCCAGCAGGCTTTCGCCTTTGGATGTTGAGGATGTGGCGATACTCATGCTCAGGACATCCGCAGACAAGCGTTTGGCGGCGAGTTCAAAGGTAGTGCGGGTGCGGGTGCTGTTTTCAAAAAACAAATTGACGATGGTCTTGCCGCGCAGCAAAGGTACTTTTTTAATTTGCTGGTCAGAGACACCGACAAACGATTCGGCGGTGTCGAGGATTTCGGTCAGCAATTTTTTGCTAAGGCCTTCAATAGTCAGAAAATGTTTAAGTTTGCCTTCTGCATTTACTTGCAAATTATCAGTCATGGCTGGCTGTGTTTATGATGTGGATTTTTAACGGATCGGGGCCGGTAAGTTTAACCCGCTGGTCGCTGGTCAGGGTAATGCGCTCACCAGCACAATCCGGTGTTATGGGGATTTGCTTGCCATTACGTTCGACTAAAACTGCCAAAATGACTTGATTGGGACGCCCATAATCAAAAATCTCATTCAGTGCTGCGCGGACTGTCCGTCCGGTATAAAAAACATCGTCAACCAAAATAATATCCCGGCCCTCGATGTTCGGTGGCACACAACTAGGTTTTACGTTTGGATGAACGCCAATCTGTGAAAAATCGTCGCGGTAAAATGAAATATCCAGCAAGCCTAAGGGTTCATTGATATGAAGCCGCCGATGCAGTTCTTCTGCGACCCAAACCCCGCCAGTGCGTAGGCCTATCATCAGGGGATTTTTTAACTTCCTATCGATGATGGCTGTGTTCAAACTGCTTTCGAGATTATCGAACAATACTTTGATATCTAACACTAAATAGTCCTTTTCGTAAAATCGTTAAGCCAGCTTTGCAAGATAAGCTGGGCCGCCAATTGGTCTTGGACAGCCCAAAGCTTGGTGGCGTTGACATTGACATCATCAAACAAAAGCTGCTTGGCTTCGAAGGTGGACAGGGTTTCATCCTGCTGATACACGGCCAATTGGAAGCGGCCTTCCAATTGGCGGCAAAACTTTAACATGCGCGGCGTGATAGGGTTGTCCGTGCCGTCAGATTGTCTGGATATACCGACAACCAAGCCAGCGGGTTGCCATTCGTTTATCAATTTGCCGATGGTTTGCCAATCAGGGTTTTGGTTGATTGAACGGATCGTTTGCAGCGGGCTAACGGTTCCAGTTAAGGCTTCACCAATAGCTGTCCCGATTTTTTTATTACCAAAATCAAAGCTTAGGTAAGTACCGTTACTTGCTTTGGAAGCGAGCGGGTCTGGCTTAGCCATGTCCCGCCAATGTCGTCAGTTTATTGATGTCGATGCCGATCTGGCCTGCCGCCGCACTCCAACGCATGTCGATTGGGGTGGTGAACAATACCTCTTGCCCATACGGGGTATTCAACCAAGAATTGGCAATCATCTCTTTTTCCAGTTGGCCCTCACCCCAACCCGCATAACCTAAGGCGACCAGATAATGTTCAGGGCCTTCACCGACAGCAATGGCTTCCAGGACATCCCGCGACGTAGTCAACGAGATACTGTCAGAGACCGGCAGGGTCGCGTGCCAGTCGCCGCATGGGGTATGCAGGACAAAGCCCCGTTCCTGTTGCACTGGGCCTCCGGCAAAAATGGGGGCTTCGGCAGCGGCCAGCGAGGTAAAAGGGATATTCATTTGCTTGAATATGTCACCTAGCTTCATATCGGTGGAGCGATTGATGACAATACCCAGCGCCCCCTCTTTATTGTGTTGGCACAAAAACGTGACCGTGTGGAAAAAAATCGGGTCAGCCAAACCTGGCATCGCGATGATGAATTGATTATTTAGATAAGTGGGTTCATTCATACGGATTCAATCAAATGTAGTAGTTGCATTGGCGGCCTTCAATGGGTGCTCATACCGGATTCATCAGAGAATTTCCATACGCGGGTGATGATCAACACATTGACTTCTTTCGTTAATTCTTTTGAAAACGGTGCAAAAGGTGCGCTCATTTTGACAATATTTTTTGCCGCTTCATCCAGTGCGGGATTACCGGAAGACCGGCTGATATAGATATGGTCAATACCACCATCACTACGGACACCTACTTCCATCGTCAAACGTCCAGAAAAGTTTTTTTTGGCGGCCACTTCGGGATAATTCATGTTACCGATGCGCTCCACTTTAGATTCCCAATCTTTTTGGTATTGTGCTGCGATAAATTGATGGGCGCTGACTTGGCTTACGGATTTGATTTTACTATTGTCCGAACTTTGCTGGCTCAATCTGATTTCTGTACCTAACTGTGCCAATTGGCTACGCAAGCTTTCTTCTGTCAAATGTGGGCGTTCTGTGCTATCGCCTTCTTCAGGCTTGATTTCAGTTTCAACTTTTTGCGGGGCGGCTTTTTGGGTCAGGATTTTTTCCACAGATTTTGGTTTATTTTCTATTTCCGCGGGTTTTTTTATGATTTTACGTTCGCTGCTGCCCAGGCTAGGTAATTGTTGTTTGGGGGGTACGGTTTGTTTCACCGAGTCACCAGCACCAATTTGATGTTCAGGGGCTAAAAATTTGGCAGCTTTAGGAGGTTTTTTCACTGGTGTGCTGACTAGCGTAATATCAATGGAATGGGTAAACCTTTCCGGTTTAGGAATGCTGAAATTAACGCCCAAAACCACAATCGCATGGATAATTGCCGCAATAAGCAAAGCGATGATTATCGAATCGTTATTCTCGGTCATCACAGTGGATCTGAAAGCACGCTTTTTTGTCATGCTTGAATCTTGGTTTCAATATGATCCATTAACAGCGCGGAAATATTGATGTTAAACTGTTTGTCAAGTTCCTGAACGCAAGTGGGACTAGTGACATTGATTTCGGTCAGCGAATCGCCGATCACATCTAAACCAACAAAAACCAGCCCTTTCTCACGTAGCGTTGGGCCGACTTGTTTGGCTATCCAGTAGTCGCGATCAGTCAATGGTCGCCCTTCGCCATAACCACCAGCAGCCAAGTTGCCACGGGTTTCACCTTGCGCCGGAATCCTTGCCAAGCAGTAGGGAACGGCTTCACCATTGACCATTAAGATACGTTTATCGCCATTTTTTATTTCAGGCAAATATTTTTGCGCCATGACATGGTGGCTGCGGTATTGGGTCATCATTTCCATTATCACACTGAGATTAGGGTCACCCAAGCGCAAATGGAAAATTGACGTGCCACCCATGCCGTCCAGAGGTTTTAAGATAATTTCCTGATGCTCTTGTAAAAATTCCCTGATTCTAGTTGGCTCACGGGTGACCAGCGTATCAGTGCAGCAATCGGCAAACCAAGCAGTGAACAATTTTTCATTGGCATCGCGCAGGGATTGCGGCTTATTGATGACATAAACCCCTCGATTTTCAGCCCGCTCCAACAAATATGTCGCATAAATATACTCTTGGTCAAAAGGTGGGTCTTTGCGCATCATGATGACATCCAATTCATCGAGCGCTATGTCTTGTTCCGCACTAAAGCTAAACCAATCACCAGGGTTGCGTTGTACGTTTAAGGTGCGGGTTCGCGCGTAACTTCTACCGTTACGCAAGTACAAGTCGTTAAGTTCCATGTAGTGCAGCTCCCAGCCTCTGGCTTGCGCTTCCAACAGCATGGCAAAACTGGTGTCTTTTTTGATGTTGATATGGCTGATGGGGTCCATCACCATACCCAGTTTTATGGGCATTATTGTTTCCTTATCAAGGTGTATTGAGTTTATTTTATAGATTGCGGTTTACCTTGCAAAGAAATTTTGGTATAAAGCTCGGCTATTTAGCATTGTTAAGGTTCATCGAAAGAGGTAAATATGACCAGAGTTTGTCAAGTCACAGGAAAAAGGCCGATGGTTGGCAATAACGTATCACACGCAAACAACAAAACCAAAAGACGTTTTTTGCCTAATCTGCAACACCACAGATTTTGGGTCGAAAGCGAAAACCGCTGGGTCCGCCTCCGAGTTTCCACCAAAGGCATGCGGATCATCGACAAAAAAGGCATAGACGTCGTATTGGCGGACTTGCGTAAAAACGGCATCAAAGCTTAAGAGGTTAAAACCATGCGCGATAAAATTAAATTAATTTCTACCGAAGGCACAGGCCATTTTTATACCACCACTAAAAATAAAAAAACCATGCCTGAAAAAATGGAGATCAAAAAGTTTGATCCTGTTGTCCGAAAACATGTCATGTACAAAGAAGCGAAAATTAAATAGCCGCTTTTGCTTTTGCCGGTTGCTTGGTCTAACCATAACGCCTTGGGATGGTTAGTCAGGTGACTGTAATAGCCCATTGGCATTCGTGCCTTTCATAAGCTTATTGCTGGTCGCTGCACCAGTTTAAACCGCTTGGCATTATCCGCATTATTTTGGTGCATAACTATGGATCAATGCTTTGGTAAAAATGCTTTCCTTTTTTGTTGCACCGAATTCCGTGCAGTTTCCTCCCAGCCCCAGCCTTTTATTTAGCGGTATTATCTCGCTAGAACACTTTGATCTGCCGATATACAGCAACCCATGCCAGTGAATTAATGGCATACTTCATGCTTTGATTAATGAAAAATTAATAACTATTAAAAAAGCTATGAAATCGATCTGGGAAAACTATAAAACCGAGAACGCTTACGACGAACTCATGTATTCCGAATTTCAGCCGCGTCCTGTTAGCCACGGCTTGTGCCAATATCTTAATTCGTTGAAAAAAACCGATATCGACAAACGCAAAATAGCGGCTGAACTGGCGATTATGGAGATGGGCATCACCTTTACTGTCTACAGCGACGAAGGCAATATTGACCGCGCTTGGCCATTTGACATTATCCCGCGCATCATGGATGCCAGGGAATGGCGGACCATTGAAATAGGCTTAAAACAACGCCTTTCCGCGCTAAACCATTTCATCAGCGATGTCTACGGCGAACAGGCCTTTATCAAAGAAGGCAAAATCCCCAGCGAAACCATTAACAGTTCGAAAAACTTCCGTAAAGAATGCGTAGGGATGAAACCCCGCCATAATGTCTGGGCAAATATCTGTGGCACCGATCTGGTGCGTGATAAAGACGGCATCATGTACGTACTCGAAGACAATCTCCGTGTCCCGTCCGGTGTTTCGTATATGCTGGAAAACCGCGTAATAACCAAACGGGTGTTCCCTGAATTGCTGCAAGGCATAGATATTCTGCCGATAGACGATTACCCGACCCAGTTGCAAGACATGTTGTCATCAATTGCTCCAGTTGATACCCATAAACCGCTGATTGTGGTGTTGACGCCAGGGATTTACAACTCGGCTTACTTTGAACACGCTTATCTGGCGCAACAAATGGGCGCGCAATTGGTTGAAGGCAACGACCTGGTGGTGAAAGAAGATAATTGCGTTTATATGCTCACTATTGAGGGACTGGAAAAAGTTGATGTTATCTATCGGCGTATTGATGATGATTTTCTTGACCCTGAGGTTTTCCGCAAAGATTCAACTTTAGGTGTTCGTGGTTTGATGCGGGCGTGGAAGGCAGGCAATGTAGCCTTGGCGAATGCCCCTGGCGCGGGGGTCGCCGATGATAAGGTGGTTTATGCTTATGTTCCCGAAATGATACGGTATTATTTGAATGAAGAGCCTATCTTGCCGAACGTGCCGACTTTTTTGTGCAGCAATAAGGAACACTTGGAATATGTTCTGGAACATCTCGCCGAACTGGTGGTTAAACCGGCTAACGAATCCGGTGGTTACGGCATGTTGGTCGGCCCACATTCCACGATGAAAGAAGTCAATGCCTTCCGCAAGATCATCCAGGCCGACCCCCGCAATTACATCGGCCAACCGACTTTAGCCATTTCGACCGCACCAACTTTATGCAAAGGCAAACTGGAACCACGGCATATTGATTTGCGACCGTTTATCTTGCAGGGCGAAAACACCTTTGTCACCGCAGGTGGCCTGACACGGGTAGCTTTGCGTAAAGGCTCGCTAGTGGTCAACTCTTCCCAAGGTGGCGGCAGTAAAGACACTTGGATCATCAACATGGAGGGGCGCTAATGTTATCTCGTTCGGCAGAACGCCTGTATTGGCTTGCGCGTTACATGGAACGCACTGAAAATATGGCCAAACTGGTCAGTGTTTACATGAATTTATTAATGGATTTGCCCAGAGGCGTGGAAATGGGTTGGCAACAATTGTTGCGTATCAATGGTTCGGAAGTGAAATTCCACGAAAATTATAAAGTCGCCAATGAGCGGAACGTTACCCGATTTATGCTCATCGACGCCAGTTACTCGAGTTCGCTGTTTTCGTCGCTAACTTCGGCTAGGGAAAACATCCGCACGACCCGCGAATTATTGCCAGATGAAGCTTGGGAACAAGTTAACGAAATGTATTTGTTCACCAAAAATGACCCCGAAGCGGTATCTAATCGCCGCAGCCGCGTGTTGTTCCTTAAAAAAATCATCGAGGGTTGCCAACGGTTTAGCGGCTTGTTATCCGGTTACATGAGCCATAACCACCCTTACCGTTTTATCCGATTGGGCAGAAATTTAGAACGCGCCGATATGACTAGCCGTATCCTTGATTTGGCTTCATTGTTACTGGCCGAGTCCCGCAGCGACGAGTTACGTCAATATGAAACTATTTTATGGATGAACATCTTAAGTGCGCTAAATGCCTTGTTGATGTATCGACAACATATGCGTAGCCGCGTCAAAGGCGATGACGTGCTCAGTTATTTGTTGTTGGATAAAAATCTGCCACGCTCAGTCGCCCGTTGCCTCTTGGAAGTTTCCGATTGCATCAACGAATTGCCCAATAATGACTCGTTGCCGGACCGGGTCATAGAGTTGGAAAATTATGTTCAAGACATAGATACCCATCAAGCCACTCAATTACAGTTGCGTGCCATTTTGGATGACCTACAAAACAAACTCGGTGGTTTGCATGGACACATTGCCGATAACTGGTTCTCCAGAGTGACTGCTGAATAAATGTGCTGTTCTCAAAAGCAGATAATTGGATTTACAGCTTGGCTCTTGTAAATCATAGCAATCACTTCCTAGACTTACTAACCAAGTATCCCCCAATCCACGCCAGTGCATATCAAACATCCACTGGCACAGCCCCCCCCAAAAAAAAATCCAGATTACTATAACCGTGCCGATTTTTAAGCATCAATGCCGATGTTACGCAGATGTTCTCTGATAGGTAAATACACGTTGTGATCGGGTATCCGCACTCCACGACGAGATACTCTGCAAAATCCATCCTAAGTTTTCCCCTTTGGGTTGCCACTTAACCCGCTCCTGTCTGATTTGCTTATTGCTCCGCCATATGCAAGTATCCAAAAAATGACGGCCTAGTCACCGCTTTATCTTGCGCTCATTGATATTACCGGTAGCCGAAAGCGTCTATTATTTGACAAATACAAGCCATAACAGTATGTTTAAAAGCTTTTTAACTTAACCGACATCTGGCGCCCAAGAGCTGTAAATGGAACAATTTCAAAGAATAAGTCGCTTACCTCCTTACGTTTTTAATATTGTCAACGACCTAAAAGCCAAGGCGCGGGCGGCGGGTGAGGATATTATTGACTTTGGGATGGGAAATCCTGACCAACCGACGCCTAAACATATCGTCGATAAAATGATAGAAGCGGCGCAACGTGAAGACACCCACCGTTATTCAATGTCCAAAGGCATTCCGCGCTTACGCAAGGCGATCTGCAATTGGTATAAAACCCGCTTTGATGTCGATTTGGATCCAGAAACCGAAGCCATCGTCACGATAGGTTCCAAAGAAGGCTTGGCGCATTTGGCTTTGGCGACGCTAGGCCCTGGGGATGTGGTGTTGGTCCCTAATCCTGCCTATCCCATCCATCCGTATGGCGTTGTTATTGCCGGGGCGGATTTACGCCACGTGCCGCTAATCCCCGGTGTGGACTTTTTTGATGAATTGCATAAAGCCATTATCGATTGTTGGCCCAAGCCAAAAATGCTGATTATCAATTTTCCAGGCAATCCCACCGCGCAATGCGTGGAGCTGGATTTTTTTGAAAAAATCATCGCCTTGGCCAAAGAGCACAATATCTGGGTAGTGCATGACATTGCCTATGTGGATATTGTTTTTGATGGCTACAAAGCCCCGTCTATCCTGCAAATCGAAGGCGCAAAAGATATTGCCGTAGAATTTTTCTCCATGTCCAAAAGTTATAACATGCCGGGCTGGCGGGTTGGATATATGTGCGGCAACAAAGAGTTGGTGTCGGCCTTGGCGCGGATCAAATCCTACTTAGATTACGGTACGTTCACGCCGATCCAAATCGCCGCGATTGCTGCGCTGGAAGGCCCGCAAGACTGTGTCGCAGAAATATCCGAAATGTACCGCAAACGCCGCGATGTCTTGTGTGACGGTTTGACGGCGGCGGGCTGGCCTGTCGAAAAACCTAAAGCAACGATGTTTGTCTGGGCGAAAATCCCTGAAGCCTACCAAGCGATGGGTTCGCTGGAATTTTCCAAGAAATTGTTGCTGGAGGCGAAAGTCGCCGTTGCTCCGGGCGTTGGTTTTGGTCAGTATGGAGATGACCATGTCCGTTTTGGCCTGATAGAGAACGAACACCGTACCCGTCAAGCGATACGCGGTATCCGCATGATGATGAAAAAGGATCAGGTTGTTTAGTTTATGCATTAGACCAGAAAATTGATCATTTAAAGGCTTCTCCAAACGGCATTACAAGCCTGCCAGGTTTAAAAAAACTTGGCAGGCTTTTTGTTTGGGGGTTTAGGTCTTCCATGAAGGCTGTGTAAGCCTATTTTGTACGGAGTGTTGTTTTACCTTTGTGTATGTCAAAAGTTACAATTGCCCATCTAACCGCCACTTTCCTCGGAATCCTATGTATAAGCCTGTCACACCACTGTTAGCCGCCGATATTATCATCGAACTCGTTGATCTTCCTAATCGACCTTTTGTGTTGATAGAACGGGCAAACCCTCCGTATGGTTGGGCATTGCCGGGTGGTTTTGCCGATGTCGGCGAAACGATTGAGCGGACAGCGATTCGGGAAGCACAGGAGGAAGTTTGCCTGGATGTCACCCTCAAAGTTTTATTGGGTTTATATTCCGACCCCAAACGCGATGCCCGCAATCATACCGTGACCGCCGTGTATATCGCCGAGGCCAAAGGGATGCCGAAAGCGGCGGATGATGCCAAAAATTGCGCTATTTTTACCTTCGATAATTTGACCAGCGAATTGGCGTTTGACCATGCGCTGGTGTTGGCGGACTATCAGTATTATCTGGCCACAGGAGAAGTCACACCGCTACGTTTTTAAACGGACAGGCATTGTGCGGGAAGCGTTATGACCGAGATAAGCCGTCTAAAAAGACAAAGTCATCGTCCAAATACTGTGCCACTCAGGTAAAATAGCCATTGTATTTTTTGATGAAGGATGTTGCTGTGGCGTGGTTGTTGCTGCTTTTGGCGGGATGGGTGGAGATTGTGTTTGCGATCAGCCTCAAATATAACGAAGGTTTTACTAAACTTTGGCCTAGTCTGTTGACGGCTGGTTCGGGTGCGGTCAGTTTTTATTTGCTGACCGTTGCGATCAAAACCTTGCCGATAGGCACGGCTTACGCGGTCTGGACAGGGATAGGCGCGGTCGGTGTGGCAATTGTAGGAATTTTGGTGTTTAAAGAATCGGCGGATTGGCTGCGGATTTTGTCCATTGTGTTGGTCATCGTCGGTATTATCGGTTTGAAATTGACGGACACCGCCTGATGTTGCACCTGATTTTCCAATCGCCATTGGAGTGTGCAGTGCTGGAGCGCGTTGCCGCTGGTGATGATGTGGTGTTTCTCGATAGCGCGGTGCTGGGCTTGTTAAAAAACAGCCGTTGGGCGGAACATCTGAAATCCTTGGCGGAATCTTGCCAATTGTTTGTTCTGGGCGATGCGTTGAAAGTGCGCGGCATCAGCGAAGTTGAATTGGCAACGGGCTTAACTGTATTGGACTATGGCGGACTCGTTGCGTTGACGGTCAAAAACACGGCGATCCAATCATGGGCTTGATGGTTGATGGTGCTGAATTGGCAACCACGGAACAAGGTTTTCTGGTCAATTTGACCGATTGGAATGAACAGGCCGCATTTGCCCTAGCCGAGCTTGAGCATATCCAACTGACCGATGCCCATTGGGAGCTAATTGGGTTTATGCGCCATTATTACCAGCACTATAAACATTTGCCAAACGCTCGGGTGTTTGCCAAAGCCATAGCTAAAACATTAGGGGAAGACAAAGGCAATAGCCGCTATTTGCTGAAGCTGTTTCCTGAAGGGCCGTTAAAATATACCTGCAAATTAGCAGGTTTACCTAAGCCGCCAACGTGTTTGTAGATTTGCTGATAACATAAAATCTAAGAACCAGCTAGTCACCCGAAAGAAATGAGAGAAATTAGAATGTTAGTTATTCTGGCTGTTCACCCTTTATTAGTGTTTCTTTTAAAATCTCGTGCTTTTCGTGGGTGAAATGATTTTATAGATAAGAATGTGCCAATCTTTTTTTCAAGGTAACCAACAACCAAAATTGTTAATGACCAAAACAGCATAATTTTGTATAGTGTCAGGGTTTATTTAAAGATAACGGGATGCGTCCTTCATGGTCCGTCCCGTTTCGCACATTTGAGGTAACGCAATTGCTTAAGCCTGCTTTATTAGTGTTGGAAGATGGTACGGTTTTTAATGGTGTATCAATAGGTGCAGACGGCTGTTCAGTCGGTGAAGTGGTGTTTAACACCGCCATGACCGGCTATCAGGAAATCCTCAGCGACCCGTCATACGCCCAACAAATTGTCACCTTGACCTATCCGCATATCGGCAATGTCGGTACTACCGCAGAAGATGACGAATCTGACGGTGTGTTTGCTAGTGGCTTGGTCATCCGCGATTTACCGTTATTAGCTAGCAACTGGCGTAGTGAAAAAACCTTACAGCAGTATTTGCTGGACAATAAGGTCGTGGCGATTGCCGAAATAGATACCCGTAAACTGACCCGTATCTTGCGCGACAAAGGCGCACAACGCGGCGCGATTATCGCAGGTGATGAAGTTGATGCCGCCACTGCGGAAGCAGCCATCGCTGGCTTTTCAGGCCTTAAAGGTTTAGATTTGGCTAAAGAGGTCACCACCGCCCAAGCCTATGAATGGACAGAAAACACCTGGACATTAGAACACGGTCATCAACCAGGTGAAAACCTGAGCAAACATGTCGTGGCTTATGATTTTGGCATTAAACGCAACATCTTACGCTTGCTAGTCAATCGCGGTTGCCGTGTCACCGTTGTACCTGCGAAAACCCCTGCCGCTGAGGTATTAGCCATGAATCCCGATGGCGTGTTTTTATCCAACGGCCCTGGCGATCCCGAACCTTGCACTTATGCGATTGAAGCCATCAAAACCATTTTGGCGGAAAAAATCCCCGTCTTCGGCATTTGTTTAGGCCATCAATTATTGGCCTTAGCGAGCGGCGCGCAAACCGAAAAAATGAAATTCGGTCATCATGGTGCCAACCATCCTGTGCAAGACATCGCTACAGGTCACGTCATGATAAGCAGCCAAAACCACGGTTTTGCGGTCAACGAAGCCAGCTTGCCAGAAAATTTGATTGCCACGCATCGTTCTTTGTTTGATGGCAGTTTGCAGGGTATTCGCCGCACCGATGTACCAGCATTCAGTTTCCAAGGCCATCCTGAAGCGAGTCCTGGGCCGCATGATGTTGAAGGATTGTTTGATGGGTTTATGGAGTTGATGGCAAAAGGACGCTAATCCATTATTTCTAATGCGGGAGTCGATATAAATACATCCTTGTCGTATCAGCAATTACAAGCCAATCTGGATGCAGCTTGTAATCAAGTAAGCATTGACCATACGCCTTTAGTTATAGAACAAGAAAACGGCAACCATGTGGTACTAATTGCCAAAGAAGATTATTTGTCCTTGTTAGAAAAGCAATGGGAACGCAACGCCTCCGAATCGGCCTTAAGCCGAATTTGGGATAATGACGAAGATGCCGAATACGACAAGCTATGAATTTGGTGACATGGTTTTGGTAGCGTTTCCATTTACAAACCAACAGGGAAGCAAACAACGTCCAGCCGTGGTTATTAGTTCTCAGGCTTATAATCAAAATAAGCCCGATGTTATTTTGATGGCGATAACCAGCCAAGTAAAAGCTAAATTCACCTTTGCGGAAAAACTTATTGGAAATTGGCAACCAGGGATGGACGCACAGCCTATTGATTTAATTGATAGTGAAATACTTTGTGACAAATTGAAAAAATTAAGGCTTGGTGTAGAAACAAAATTGATTGAATCTGTTGAAATTAAAAATGAGTGGTTTAATAGATTGTAAAACTAAAGGAGCGGCTGTAGGCGACCTGCTGAACTCTGAAACTCTTGCGGCAATTGAAGATGCGAGTATCGGCAATGTACAGCGATATGCTTCATTGGATACTATGTGGACTGATTTGGGCGAAGAACAAGAAAATAAAGAACTCAATGCAATTGCTGATGAACGCTTAAACGATGGTCAATCTCCAATTCGATTGTCTTTAGAAGAATTGTAAAAATTACTAGGTTTATCTCAACTGTCTATTTTAATTAACAACGCCGATTAGTAGGTCAAGTATGTTGCAAGTTACTTTAGAACTTAAAGACGATAAAGACGAATCCCTAATTTTGCCGCTGTTGGAACGTTTAGGAATTCGCTTTTCGACCATCAAAAAGGCTAAATTAAGCCCTGAAAGCATGGCTTACCATCGCCGGATTATCGAAGAAGGTGTTGAATTAGCGGACTTTGATAACTACCTGCAAGAATTTAATGAAAGCCGTCAAGACAGAACTTTGCCGTTTAGGGATGAATGAAAATTCTTGATAGCAATATCCTAATTTATTCTCAGCTTGCCGAATTTAGTTATCTGCGTCCACTGGTATTCGACGAAGCAAATGCTGTTTCTAAAATCAGCCAGCTAGAAGCCCTTGGCTTCCACCGTTTGGATGACAAAGCCAAACGCTATTTTGAAAGTTGCTTTCAGATGCTGGGTATAATTGACATAAGCGGCGAGATTATTGACAGTGCAATTGCCTTGCGCCAACAACGTAAAATGTCATTAGGTGATGCTATTGTCGCGGCAACAGCTTTGCACCACAATGCAACATTGTTGACCCGTAATGTTGCTGATTTTATTCATATAACTGATTTAAATATTGTAAATCCAATTAATGATTGACAGAAAAGTCAATCACATTTAGAAACTAAAATGCCCAAAAGAACCGACATAAAATCTATCCTCCTCCTTGGCGCAGGCCCCATCGTTATTGGTCAAGCTTGCGAATTTGATTACTCCGGCACCCAAGCCTGCAAAGCTTTGCGTGAAGAAGGTTACCGCGTAATTTTGGTGAATTCCAATCCCGCGACCATCATGACCGACCCTGATATGGCAGATGCGATTTACATCGAGCCTATCGATTGGCAAACGGTGGAAAAAATCATCGAAAAAGAACGCCCCGATGCGGTGTTGCCCACCATGGGCGGACAAACTGCGTTGAACTGCGCCTTAGCTTTAGATAAACACGGCGTCTTGGCAAAGTACAACGTGGAAATGATCGGCGCAACCAAAGAAGCCATTAATAAAGCGGAAGACCGTCAATTATTTAATGACGCAATGGGACGCTTAGGTTTTGAAGTTGCCAAATCTAAAACCGCGCATACGATGGAAGAAGCCTTGGCGGCACAAGCCGAAGTGGGTTATCCCACTGTAATCCGCCCGTCTTTCACGATGGGTGGTAGCGGCGGTGGTATTGCCTACAACAAGCAAGAATTCATGGAAATTTGCGAGCGCGGCTTGGATTTGTCGCCTACCAACGAATTGCTGATTGAAGAATCGGTGTTGGGTTGGAAAGAATATGAAATGGAAGTGGTGCGTGACCGCAACGACAATTGCATCATCGTTTGCTCGATTGAAAACTTCGATCCGATGGGCGTGCATACTGGCGACTCCATCACCGTCGCCCCGGCGCAAACCTTAACCGATAAGGAATACCAAATCCTGCGGAATGTTTCGCTGGCGGTATTGCGGGAAATCGGCGTCGATACCGGCGGTTCAAACGTGCAGGTAGCGATCAACCCCGTTGATGGGCGTTTGATTGTTATCGAAATGAATCCGCGCGTATCGCGTTCGTCTGCACTGGCATCAAAGGCTACAGGCTTCCCTATCGCCAAAGTCGCGGCAAAATTGGCGGTGGGCTACACCTTGGATGAGCTGCAAAATGAAATCACTGGCGGACGCACACCCGCGTCATTCGAGCCTAGCATTGACTATGTGGTCACTAAAATACCGCGTTTCACCTTCGAGAAATTCCCCCAAGCTGATGACCGCTTGACCACGCAAATGAAATCGGTCGGTGAAGTGATGGCGATAGGCCGCACTTTCCAAGAATCTTTGCAAAAAGCCTTGCGTGGTTTGGAGATTGGTATTAGCGGTTTGGACGAAATTATCGACCTTAACGCCGATGATGCCCGCGAAAAAATGCAACGGGAAATGCGCCATCCAGGCCCTGATCGGTTGCGTTATGTAGCTGATTCCTTCCGCATCGGCATGAGCTTGCAAGACATCCACGAAGTTTGCAAAATCGACCCTTGGTTTTTGGCGCAAATTGAAGACCTAGTGTTGACTGAAAAAAATCTCGCCAGCAAAACCTTGTCCACATTAAAAGCAGGCGAGCTTTACCAACTCAAGCGTAAAGGCTTTTCCGACCTGCGCTTGGCAAAATTGCTTGATACTTCCGAAATCGAAGTCCGTAACACCCGCCATAAGCATAACATCCGTCCGGTTTACAAACGTATTGATTCCTGTGCAGCGGAATTCGCATCCGACACGGCCTATTTGTATTCAACTTATGAAGAAGAATGCGAAGCGCGGGTTTCCGACAAAGATAAAATCATTATCTTAGGCGGTGGCCCTAACCGTATCGGCCAAGGCATTGAATTTGATTATTGCTGCGTCCACGCCGCCTTAGCCTTGCGGGAAGATGGTTACGAAACCATCATGATCAACTGTAATCCTGAAACCGTTTCCACTGATTTTGATACCTCTGACCGCTTGTACTTTGAATCACTGACACTGGAAGACGTGTTGGAAATCGTCCATTTGGAGCAACCCAAAGGCGTGATTGTGCAATACGGTGGACAAACACCATTGAAATTGGCGCGTGCCTTGGAAGCCGCGGGTGTACCGATTATTGGAACGTCACCGGATTCGATAGACTTGGCGGAAGATCGGGAGCGTTTCCAAAAACTGCTGGAACGCTTGAACTTGCGTCAACCGCCCAATGCCACCGCCCGCTCAGTCGAGCAAGCCATTAATGCCGCGAACGACCTAGGGTATCCGTTGGTGGTACGCCCATCTTATGTTTTAGGCGGACGGGCAATGGAAATTGTTGTCAACGAAGAAGGCTTGCGGCGCTATATGAAAGAAGCGGTGAGCGTATCCAACGATTCCCCAGTTTTGCTTGACCGCTTCTTGGATGATGCGGTGGAAATGGATGTTGATGCCATTTATGACGGCGAGCGCGTTTTGATCGGTGGCTTGATGGAGCATATCGAACAAGCGGGTGTGCATTCTGGAGACTCGGCTTGTTCATTGCCACCTTATGATTTACCGGCGTATCTCCAAGACCAACTGCGTGAGCAAGTTGCCCGAATGGCGGAAGCCTTGGGGGTGCGTGGCTTGATGAACACCCAGTTTGCCATTCAAGGTGAAGATATATATGTGCTGGAAGTCAATCCTAGGGCTTCCAGGACTGCACCGTTCGTTTCCAAAGCAACTGGATACCCGTTAGCCAAAATCGCCGCACGGGTGATGGTCGGGCAAAGCTTAGAACAACAAGGTGTGACCAAAGAACGTATCCCTGACTATTATTCGGTCAAAGAAGCCGTGTTCCCGTTTGTTAAATTTCCTGGTGTTGACCCGTTATTGGGGCCGGAAATGAAATCGACGGGCGAAGTCATGGGCGTAGGCAAAACCTTTGGTGAAGCCTTTGCCAAATCGCAACGGGCAGCGGGTGTGAACCTAAATGCCAGCGGCAAGGTGCTGATTAGCATCCGTGACGTAGATAAAACCAAAGCACCGGAAATAGCACGTATGCTGGTGGAGAAAAAATATGAAATCGTTGCCACTGGCGGTACGGCGAAATATCTTAAAAATTTCGGCATACCTTGTGAACTGGTTTACAAAGTCAACGAAGGACGGCCTAATACGGTGGATATGATTAAAAATAGTCAAATTCAACTGATCATCAACACTACCGTTGGCAAGAAAGCCATTTCTGATTCATTTACCATGCGCCGGGAAGCCTTGCAAAACCGCGTGCCTTACTACACAACGATGGCGGGTGCAAAAGCCGCGTGTTTTGCGTTAGGTGAACTGGAAGCGGGCGATGTGGCGTGTTTGCAGGATTTACATAAAAGTTTACGCTAAGCAACTAGTTAACGATACAACAGAATAGAACGACACTTTCCACCGGATGCCAGATAAGCCATTCAGTTTTTAAAAAACTGACAGGCTTATCTCTGCCTATAGTGGGAAGAGACGAACACGAAATTAATTGGAGTTTTTAAAAATGAGTAAAGTCCCACTGACTGTAAAAGGCGCGGAAAAATTACGTGCAGAATTGGAAGAATTAAAATCTGTGGTTAGGCCGCGTATAATCAATGCGATTGCCACCGCAAGAGCGCATGGGGATTTAAAAGAAAATGCCGAATACCATGCCGCTAAAGAACAACAAAGTTTTGCCGAAGGGCGGATTGCCGAAATTGAAGGCAAATTGGCCAATGCCCAAGTAATAGACGTCACCAAAGTCGATGCCAATGGTAAGGTTGTGTTTGGGGCGACAGTTGAACTGGAAGATATTGACGCTGAAAAACGGGTGACTTATCAAATAGTCGGTGAAGATGAAGCCAATATTAAAGAAGGCCGGATTTCCATTGGCTCGCCGATTGCACGGGCATTAATTGGTAAAGAAGCCGGGGATGTAGTGATCGTTAAAGCACCATCTGGGAATATCGAATACGAAATCCTTTCAATTGAGTATATTTGATGGAATAGCATTAAAATGTTTGTAGGGAATCTTGCCTAGCAACATCCCTACATCAAAAAACCTAAATCCTTTAGGCAGGCAATCCCAAATTCAAAATGTCCTTCCGTTGAACCGTTATTTTTTTGGATTATATCGGTAAATAACCACAATCTGACCAATCGACTGAATCAATTCCGCTCCGGTTGTCCCGCAAATTTTTTCACTTATCAGCTTGCGTTCATCACGTTCAGCGCGTATTTTGACTTTAATAAGTTCGTGGCTATTTAATGCCAGTTCAACTTCCGCCAGTACAGCGTCTGTCAAACCTGACTGACCAATTATTACCACGGGTTTTAAGGTATGGGCATTGGCGCGTAGTTGTTTCTTATCTACCGAATTCACTCTCTCTTCCTAAAAATTAAAACATTAATTCTACACTAAACAAAGGCCTATGGGACGAAGTAAAAGCAGCACCCGATGGATGCAGGAACATTTCGATGATGAATACGTCAGAATGGCGCAAGCTCAGGGTTACCGTTCCCGGGCGGTATTTAAGTTAAGTGAGATACAAGATAAGGACCAAGTAATAAAAGCTGGCATGAATATTATCGATTTAGGCGCGGCTCCTGGCGGTTGGTCACAATTTGCAAGGCCGCTGATAGGTAAAAGCAATAAATTGGTGGCTTTAGATATTTTACCGATGGAGCCGCTGGAAGGGGTGGATTTCATACAGGGAGATTTTCGGGAAGCAGAGGTGTTGGATAAACTTTATCAAGTTTTGAAAGACGCACCTATCAATCTAGTCATGTCCGACATGGCTCCGAATATGAGTGGTAATAATAGCATCGATCAACCTCGCGCCATTTATTTAGGCGAATTGGCATTAGATACGGCTAAATCCGTGTTGGCAAAAAACGGCAGTTTTTTAGTCAAACTGTTTCAAGGTGAAGGCTTTGAAAACTTTCACCGGGAAGTGCAACAATCTTTTTCAAAAGTGGTTGTCAGAAAACCTAAAGCGTCGCGACCTCGAAGCAACGAGGTTTATATTTTGGCTAAAGGCTTTAAATAAGTCCTTCTCGTCCACAAATCAATATTGATAATAATTTTTTCTAAGATAAATAACAACAATCTGGACTCTACGTCCTGATATAATTTAACAATTTTTTAAACTAAGCGGTTCAAGCCTAGGGCGTGTAATTTGAACGATATGATAAAAAACATAATCTTGTGGGTGGTCATCGCAGTGGTTTTGATGTCCCTCTTTAATAATTTTGCCCCTCAAGGTGAACGCACTGATAACGCTTTGTCTTATTCACAATTTATCGAATCGGTAAAAGCGGGACAAGTTCAGCAAGTCATGATTGATGAACACATTATTAAAGGGAAAATGCAAGGTGGGCAGCTATTTAAAACCTATGCCCCATCGGACCCGCATCTGGTTGATGACCTGTTGGCAAACGGTGTTGAAATAAAAGCCGTGCCACCTGAACAGCCTTCGTTGCTGATGCAGTTGCTGGTATCTTTCGGGCCAATGTTGCTACTGATTGCCGTTTGGGTGTTTTTTATGCGCCAAATGCAAGGTGGGGGTGCAGCAGGCCGCGGTGCCATGAGTTTTGGCAGGAGTAAGGCACGCATGCTTGGCGAAGACCAAATTAAAGTGACCTTCGCCGATGTTGCCGGCTGCGATGAAGCCAAAGAAGAAGTTGAGGAAATGGTCGATTTTTTGAAAGACCCGGCTAAATATCAAAAACTGGGTGGAAAAATTCCTAGAGGCGCGTTGATGATAGGCCCCCCTGGAACCGGTAAAACCCTTTTGGCACGGGCGATTGCCGGTGAGGCAAAAGTGCCGTTTTTCACTATTTCCGGTTCGGATTTTGTCGAAATGTTCGTCGGTGTCGGAGCATCTAGGGTGCGTGACATGTTTGAACAGGCCAAAAAACACGCGCCATGTATCATTTTCATTGACGAGATTGATGCGGTAGGCCGTCAGCGTGGAGCTGGATTGGGTGGCGGCAATGATGAACGCGAACAAACCTTAAACCAGTTGCTGGTCGAAATGGACGGCTTTGAGGGCAATGAAGGCATTATAGTCATTGCGGCAACTAACCGTCCTGATGTGCTTGATAAAGCCTTGTTACGCCCAGGCCGTTTTGACCGTCAAGTAACTGTTGGCTTGCCTGATGTCCGTGGACGCGAACAAATCCTTAAAGTCCACATGAAAAAAGTGCCCGCTGCCGATGATGTTGAAGTCAAATACATCGCCCAAGGTACGCCAGGGTTTTCCGGTGCCGACTTGGCCAACTTAGTCAACGAAGCGGCCTTATTTGCCGCACGCATGAACAAACGGGTCGTTAGTATGTTTGATCTGGAAAAAGCCAAGGATAAACTTATCATGGGAGCCGAACGGCATACCTTGGTGATGGGTGAAAAAGAAAAGAAGATGACGGCGTACCACGAAGCAGGTCACGCGATTGTTGGCAAACTGGTACCAGAACACGACCCTGTTTACAAAGTCAGCATCATGCCAAGAGGCCGCGCCTTGGGTGTGACCATGTTCTTGCCGGAAAAAGACCAATACAGTGCCAGCAAACAAAAACTCGACAGCATGATTTCCAGTTTATATGGTGGCCGTATTGCTGAAGAGATCATTTTTGGCTGGGAACAAGTCAGTACTGGCGCGTCCAACGACATCGAGCGGGCAACCGAATTGGCGCGGAATATGGTCACTAAATGGGGTTTATCGCAACGTTTAGGGCCATTAGCCTACAGTGAAGAAGAAGGTGAAATATTCTTAGGCCGTTCAGTGACCCAACATAAAACCGTCGCCGAGGAAACATCCCATACCATAGACGAAGAAATCCGTTCTTTTATTGATCGCAACTATGAACGTGCAGAACGTATTATCAAAGAAAACATTGATATTCTTCACGCTATGGCCGATGCTTTGATGAAATACGAAACTATAGACAAAGATCAAATCGACGACTTAATGGCTCGCCGACCAGTACGGGAACCGGCAGGTTGGCTTGACATACCGCCACGTGGAGGCCACAAGACAGATGATATTAAAGATGACAAAATCATCGGCGGTGCGGCCGAACAAAGCTAAAATGCTTAACTAATTGACATCCAAAAGGGGGAGGCTAGAAGCCTCTCCTTTTTTTTTAACGTATATTTTACAAACCAATTAATAATCAATAATCAATAATTATAAATTATGACAAAAAAATATTTTGGCACTGACGGCATCAGAGGCAAAGTTGGTGAGCCGCCTATAACCGCTGATTTCTGGTTGAAGCTAGGTTGGGCGGCAGGACGTGTTTTCGCCAACGAACGCCATGATTTTGTCCTGGTGGGAAAAGACACCCGCATTTCTGGCTACATGTTCGAATCGGCATTGGAAGCAGGTTTGACCGCGGCTGGTGTAGACACCAAACTGTTAGGCCCCATGCCAACACCGGGCATTGCTTATTTGACTCGAACATTAAGGGCGAAGGCAGGCATAGTCATTAGCGCTTCACACAACCCTTACTATGACAATGGGATCAAGTTTTTTTCGGTACAAGGAACGAAACTTCCCGATGAAATCGAACATGAAATAGAACGGTACATGGAATTGCCTATGACAACAGTGGAATCAGCCCGTTTAGGTAAAGCCAAGCGCTTGGAAGATGCCGCAGGCCGCTATATCGAGTATTGTAAGGCCAGCGTACCGACACGGCTGGATTTCGACCACATGAAAATTGTTGTTGATTGCGCCCATGGCGCGACTTACCACATCGCCCCGCATGTGTTTAGTGAGATCGGCGCGGAGGTCATCAGCATTGGTGTTCAGCCCAACGGCCTCAATATCAATGATAACTGTGGGGCAACCAAGCCGGAAGTATTGGCGGCAACCGTTTTAGACCTTCAGGCCGATTTGGGTATAGCCCTGGACGGTGACGGTGACCGTTTGATTATGATTGACCATAAAGGTGAAATCGTTGATGGCGATGAACTGATTTACATCATCGCCAAATCAAAACTAGCCGCCGGACAAATGACCGGCCCGGTAGTCGGCACCTTAATGACCAATTTAGGTATGGAACATGGCTTAAAACAATTGGGCATCAATTTGGTTCGGGCAAAAGTGGGTGACCGCTATGTTATGGAAATGTTATCTGAACATAATAGTATTTTAGGCGGAGAAAATTCTGGCCACATCATTTGTCTTGACAAAACCACGACTGGTGACGGCATTATCGCCGCCCTTCAAGTGTTGGCGGAAATGCAATACAGCGGCAAAACCTTGCATGAACTTAAATCAGGAATGCAAAAATACCCACAAATACTAATCAATGTTAAAACCGGTCAAAAGATAAATCCGAACACACATAAAGGCATACAACAAGCAGTAAAAGCGGTTGAAAACAAACTGGGTGCAGAAGGGCGGGTATTGCTTAGGGCTTCAGGGACAGAACCATTAATCCGCGTAATGGTGGAGGGCGAACATGAAGATGTGGTGAAAAATTATGCCCAGCAACTAGCCGAAGAAGTGCAGAGCGCAATCGGTGCTTGAACTCAAATCGGTATGCCTATATGATAGTTGGCTTTATTCTAAGTGGAGGTAATGATGCGTCAGTCACTGGTTATCGGTAATTGGAAAATGAATGGCACGCTTGCTAGTGCAGAGTTGCTTGCACAAGGTATTTTGGCTGGTTTAGGCGACAATGCAGCAGGCATAGCTGTCTGTACGCCATACGTATATTTGCCTAGCGTTGGTCAAATAATCAACGGTAGCCGCTTGGCTTTAGGATCGCAAAATGTCGCCGACAAAGCATCTGGTGCTTATACCGGTGAAATATCTGCCGCCATGTTAAGCGAATTTGGCTGTAAATATGCTTTGGTAGGACATTCTGAAAGACGTACCTATTACGGCGACACCGACGCATCAGTAGCCGCCCGTTTTTGCCAAGCCCAAACCCAAAACATCATCCCTGTTTTATGTATTGGCGAAACGCTGGAACAGCGCGAACAAGAACAAACTTTTAACGTAGTTGACGCACAACTGGATGCGGTTATTAATTTAGCTGGCATAGAAGCGTTTAACCATGCCGTCATCGCTTATGAACCCGTTTGGGCTATTGGTACAGGCAAAACTGCAACCGACGAACAAGCGCAAGAAGTCCATCAACATATCCGTCAATACATCGCCGCAAAAGACCAAGTTATTGCTGATAAAATCCAAATCTTATACGGCGGTAGTGCCAAACCTGACAATGCCAAAGGCCTGTTTGCCATGCCAGACATCGACGGCGGTTTAATCGGTGGGGCTTCGTTGGATGCGGAATCCTTTTTAAAGATATACCATTCAATTTAGAGTAGTTTTACTTTCATGTCGCAAATAATTATAGTTATTCATGTCTTGCTGGGCTTAGGCATAATCGGCCTTATCCTTATTCAGCAAGGCAAAGGAGCCGATGCTGGCGCATCGTTTGGCTCAGGGTCATCAGGATCAGTTTTTGGTTCACAGGGTGCAGGCTCATTTTTATCGAGGAGTACAGCCACATTAGCCACACTTTTTTTCCTGACCAGTTTAGGTCTAGCCGTGCTAAATGGCAGACAAGGCAAGACTTACGATTTGATGAATCCAGAAGAGGCTAAAACAGAAGTCGTCATACCACAAGCCGACAACAGCATACCTAATGGAACTTTACCGGTACCACAAAGCGCCCAACAACCCTTGACTGCGCCAGTCCCATTGCAACAAGCAATTGAACCCGCCTTGACAAACCCGGCATCTGGCGAAGACATTGAAAATGAAAAGAAATCCGCTATTCCAGAGACTAAAGGGACTTTTGATGAAAAGGAAATCACAACAACTACTGTACCTAAACCAGAAGCCATTAAACCAGTTGAGATTGTTAAACCAGTTGAGATTGTTAAACCAGTTGAAATAACAAAACCTAAAAAGGTTAAAACCCCAGTAAAACCCCAAAAAACTAGCAAATCAGTTAAAGAAAAAAAGAAAAAAGCTAACACCGAAAAGAAAAACTAAAAAATAACAAGCTATAGTTTTTGCCGATGTGGTGAAATTGGTAGACACGCCATCTTGAGGGGGTGGTGACGCAAGTCATGCCGGTTCAAGTCCGGCCATCGGTACCAAATCGTAAAACCAAGCCGTGTCATACAAAACCAAAACCCGCAAGCCGTAAGGCTTCGCGGGTTTTTTATTGTCTTAAGACGCGCCACCAAGTATCATCAAATACCACACTTTGTTGGTATAGTTGTCGGTATCGGCCTCCAAGGCAAAGCCGACCACCGCCTAGGAAGGCGGTAGTGCAGTAATGGGTAGGATACCCATGCCGCCACCAACAAAACCGCCCTAGCCCTTGAGGAATACGCCATGCTTTATCAAACCCACTGACAAACCGCAAAAGCTGTGTGATAGCGGCGCCTGATCTTGTTGGTAACGTCCCAAGGCGGTAAATTTTGGCGATTGGCCTATCGGTTGGCCGGAAAACACAAGACGAAATCTCAGAATAATGCCTCCATTCCCCAAGCAACCAAGTTATTACCATCCCACTATGCCAATTATTGTCAATCCCGATATCGAAAACTACCTGCTTGATTTAAACCACCACACCGACCATCCGGTATTGGCAGACATGGAAGCCTTGGCGGAAAAAAACAATTTCCCTATCGTAGGCCGCTTGGTTGGCGTGTTTCTGGAGACTATGGCAAAAATGGTCAACGCCCGCCGTGTGTTTGAATTTGGCAGTGGCTATGGCTATTCGGCTTATTGGTTTGCCAAAGCTGTCGGTGGGCAAGGCCAAGTCATCTGCACCGAGGCCGATTTTTTAAACCAGGAAAAAGCCAAAAATTACCTGGTTGCCGCCGGATTATGGAATAGGGTCGATTTTCAAGTGGGTATGGCGCAGGAAGTTTTTGCCCAAACCGAGGGCTTGTTTGACATTTGCTACAACGATGCCGACAAAGGCGATTACCCAGAAATTTGGCAAATGGCAAAAAACCGCATCCGCCCAGGCGGGCTTTATATTGCCGACAATGTCTTGTGGCGCGGGCGGGTGGCGATGGAGCAATACAGCGATGTGTTCAGTGGTTGGACTGAGGCTATAAAAACGCATAACCAACTGATTTTTAACGATCCTGAATTTGATGCGTTCATTAATCCCATCCGTGATGGGGTGCTGGTGGCGCGGCGGAAAACCTAACTAAGGAATGCGCATGGAATAAGTTTGTGGATTAAGACCTGTCAGGTTTTAAAAACCTGACAGGTCTGGCGGGTTATTGTCTAAATTATTTCATGCTCATCCCTAAGTCGCCCACAGCCAACCGAAATTCCAGAGGCTTTAGCTGCGGCTGGAACGGGTTTGCTACCCGTTCCATAACGCTTTAATTAATCGGCGTACTGCAAAATGTTTAAGACAGGATTACAAATCCCGTCCCGCGTGAAGGAATTATTTTATGTCCACGAAAATCACGAAAAAACACGAAAGTGTAAAATTAGATCGGCTATAAGTTATTGAAAGTTTATATTTAATTGTTTCGTGATTTTCGTGTCTTTCGTGGACAATTATTAATTCTTAGAGTATTTTGGAATACTTTCACAGTCTCTGGAGCTTGGGAACGAGCGCACCCCATCTGCCTCCGCTTATTTTGTCAAAATGTGACAAAAAAAGTCAGCTTAAGCCAGTCCAGGGTGCTTGCTGCACTTGGCGCACAAATTAGCATTGCCGAGAGATGTAGTAACGGCAAGGCGGTGATGCCTACGCAAAATTAAATTTAACCCACTGAAAGTAAAAAATATTAAGCTGTTAAAATATAAAAGGTTATCCCTTGTGAGGTGTTTTTTTGGGGGTTGGTTAATATGGTGCGGATATTGCATCGGACAGTGTGCGATATAGGGCTATCTACGGTTATTGACGATGGCTTTTGGCTAATAATCAGCCATTGAGTTGTAAATAATGTAATCAGATAGTCATAAGATTATGAAAAAATACCAATAACAAAGTCAGAGGCTTTGTTGAAAGATTGATTTAGTTGTAAAAATTAGGGGGAATTATCATCTAATGGCTCCCCAACACACGTTTTACCCCCAACCCGTTTTATTCCCTTTAAATTGAGGACACATCATGGCTAACATTAAATATTCAAGTCTAGGATTCACCATAACTCCACCTGTTACTACAAAAGAAATAGACTTCAGCACCCTCGACAGCTTTACTTTCGATGGTGACGTAGTAGGTTTTAGTGCTTCACAAATCACGTCGCTTACCGACGTGGGTGGCAAATTAACGATAGTCATAAACGGCAACACGATTACGTTTGATGGCATCACTTCCGACCAAGTCGACTCAAGCAAATTTATTTTTGATGATGGTAGCCGCATTCTATTCGGCGACGGCACCGTCTCCACTGTAAACGATGCTGGCAACAACACCTTGTTGAGCACCGATTATGATGATTACATTGACGGATTTACCGGCGTGAACACCGTTTCTTACAAAAATGCCGGATCAGCAGTGACGGTTGATCTTACTGCGGCTGGCGGTGTACAAACCACCGTTGGTGCCGGTAACGATAAGTTGGTCAACATCCAAAACGTCACTGGCTCCAATTTCAACGATACCTTAAATGGAGGCGCCGGCGTCAATATCCTTGACGGCGGCTTGGGTTTTGACACGATGAACGGCAAAGCAGGCGATGACATTTACATTGTTAACCCAGGTGACACGATACTTGATGGTGCGATTGGCGATGCCTCAAGCACCACGAGCGGTACCGATACCGTGCAAAGCGCATTTGATTTTTCATTAGTGAACGCTACCAACGTGGAAAACCTAACCTTAACGGGTTCCACGGCAATTATGGCCACAGGTAATGCTTCAGTAAACACTATTAGGGGTAATTCTGCTGGCAACATCATTGACGGCGGCGCTGGAGCTGACTTTTTATTAGGTGGTGCAGGCAATGACACGTATCTGATTGATAACACAGGCGACCAAATCCAAGAAGAAACAGCCGCTAACGGAACCGCCGATTGGGTAGTCAGCACAGCAAGCACTTACACACTGGCAACAGGTGTTGAAAATATGCGTTTGATTGGTGCGACTCAAGTCAGCACCATTACAATTGCTGGTGCTTTGACAGCAGGTTTAACTATTACCGTAAGCGGAATTGCCGATGCTAATGTCGTGTTACCTATTCCTGCAAGCCCAACACCAACAAATACCGCTGAGGCGTTGATTGCGGCAATCAATACGGCTGTTGGTGCAAAAGTCGTTGCCACCTCACTCGCTGGCGTTGTTACTCTAACAGCCAAGGTCGCAGGCACTCCCTTTACTGCCGTAGCTAATTCAACTGATACGGATGTTACACTCACCCTTGCAACACCTACTAGCGTTGGTGTAATCGGTATCGGCAACACCTTGGCCAATACCTTAATTGGCGGTCGCGGAAACGATGTGTTCAACGGCACTGAGGGCAACGATAGCATTACCGATCAACTGGGTGGTAATGATACCTTGATCGGTGGTGATGGCTAAGACACCGTTAATGGCGGCAAAGGCAATGACACCCTCACAGGTGGCATATCCTCAACTGTAACTAACGATGCCAGTGCCAGCACTGCCGACTCTGACGCTGACACCTTAATCGGCGGTGCCGGCAATGACACGTACTACGTCAATGAAACCTTGGACACCGTCAGAGAAACCGATGCGGCGGCGGCTGGTGGCACTGACACCGTATTTACGTTACAAACTACCGGCTCTTACACTCTCACGGCTAACGTAGAAGTCTTAAACTTAGGCCTCACTACCGCCGCCAGTGGCAACATCAGCGGCTCCAACGCCGGCGGTTTGACTGCCGTGACCATCAACGGCAACGCCGGAAATAATACTTTGACTGCGGGTACTAAAGGCGACGACCTGTTTGGCAATGATGGCAACGATACTTTAACAGGTGGTGCGGGTGCAGATTTACTCGTTGGTGGCAATGGCAATGACACCTTTGCCGGTGGTGCGGATGTAGATGACCTCGATGGTGGAGCGGGCAACGACAGATTAGATGGCGGCGCAGGTGTAGACACCTACGTTGGCGGTATTGGTAATGATAGCTATGTTGTTGATGTTAATACTGAAACAGGTATCACTGAAGCTGCTGTTAGTAGTACGATTACTATCGCAGGAACACTCGATGTTGGCGAAGTAATTACAGTGACTGGGATTGGATCTGCTCCTATAACTTATACCGTCTTATCAACCGACACCACTCTTGATCTCATTGCTACGAATTTGGCTGCTGCAATCACTACGGCTGGTGTCGCAACATTTACTGCAAATGCATTGGGTGCAGTGGTGACAGTAACATCTCTTAACGCATTTAACCCTTCGGTAACTGTAACTGACGGAACTGACCCAGCAGATATAACCGCTACGGTAGTAGCACCGATCAATGATAATGATGTTGTATTTGCCAACATCTCTGATACTACTGCCCCTGCCACAAATTACACGTTAGCTAGCAGCGTGGAATCATTGGTATTGGGTGGCTATGTAGCAGGTGCCCTCAAGCCATCGACTAGCACCAGTCTGCTGAACGGTACAGGTAACGATGGTGCAAACTTCATCTACGGCAACGCTGCCAATAACACTTTATTTGGTGATGACGGGGCGGATACGCTGGAAGGCGGCAACGGCAATGACATACTGTACAGTAATACGGCCGCTGCATTAACAGACGCTGATAACGATGTTCTTAAGGGTGGTTCTGGCGATGACACTTATTATGTCGGTACAGTCGGAGACCTTGTTACAGAAAACACCAATGAGGGTACCGATACGGTAAATGTTGACTTGACAGCAGGTACTTACGAATTTGGCAACAACATCGAAGTGTTGACCTTGGCTGGTACCACCGCTATCAACGCGACCCATTCAAACACTGCCACCACCAAAGCGACCATCAATGGTAACGGCGGACACAATATCTTGAGAGCGGCCAACTCTGGCGACACTCTTAAAGGTGGTGACGGTAATGATGACTTATTCGGAGGTACAGGCGTAGACACCCTCGATGGTGGCAGAGGCAATGATACACTTGATGGCGGTACCGGTAATGACATCATGATCGGAGGCAGGGGTAATGATACCTTTGTGATAAACAGCATTAGTGATGTAGTAACCGAAACGACAACAAGTACTGGTGAAGTTGACACTGTTTTCGCCAATATTACGACTGCCGCTACTTACACCCTGACCGCTAATGTGGAAAACTTGGTGTTGGGGGCTGCTTCCGGTACTGTTGGTACGCCTACCGCATCGAATGTAGCGTTAAACGCGGTCGGCAACAGCTCAGCCAACAATATCGCTGGAACGGCGGCTGCCAATAGCTTAACAGGCGGCACTGGAGTTGACTCCTTGTTTGGTGGCGGTGGCAATGACACCTTGATCGGTGGCACCAACACCACATTGGCGGATGGTTCTATCGATACAATGGTAGGCGGTGCAGGTGCGGACATTTACTATGTCACTGACAGCAATGATATTGTCACTGAAACGACTGCTGGAACTGGAGTTGCCGAAAGTGACACCGTTAACGTCAACATCGCTTCAGGTACATTCACGCTGACTACTGCAAACGTTGAAGTGATGACTTTGGGTGGCACGGCGGCAATTAGTGCGTCCAACTTGACATCGGCCACTACTGCAATCACCATCAACGGTAACAACGCCAACAACACGTTAACCGGTGGTGCAGGTGATGACTTCCTGGTTGGTAACAACGGCAACGATACCTTAAACGGTGGTGAAGGTGCTGATACCATCACGGGTGGTGCAGGTAAAGACACGATGGATGCTGGAACCGGCACTGCGGCTATTGACAGATTCGTATTTGCCGTTTCAAGCCACTCAGGTTCAACTGCTGCAACAGCCGATACCATTGCCAACTTTAATGCGGGTACTACAGTTGGCGACGTGATCGACTTGAGTGCTATTGGAAATGGTGAAAATTTCACCTTGTTGAATGTAGGTGTAGCTCATACCAATAATACGGCTTTAGAATTAGTCCGTACTATCATTAATAATGGTGCCGATACCCTCATCACGGGTTATGTCAATGCTGACAATCTCGCCGACTTCGCCATTGTGTTGCTTGGGGTTGACGCAACTGAAGCAGCCACTTTATCTACGGCTGTTAGTAATGGCAACTTTGATTTTGTTTAAGCATTTTACTTTTAAGACCAGGGCTACCAGCTAGATTTGGCAGCCCGATCTAAGTAAGCCAGTGACCGGTACTCTGTTCAAGCCCCATCGGCCGGCTGTTACCGGGCATTAGCAATAATCAAACCTCCATTTGGGCAACCGGATGGAGGTTTTTTTTTAAGGATTTGGCCTCGTGCCGGAACGGGTTTTTACCAGTTTCGTAACGTTTCCAAGCCGGAACGGGTTTTTTACCCGTTCCGTAACGTTTACTGTACCTATAGCGATTTTGAAATCTTAAGGACGGGGTTTTTGAAACCCCGTCCCGCTCAGGTTTTTATTTAAGGATTTGGCTCATTTCACTTCCTGATGGAAGACTTGGCAGATTGAAAGCCTGCCGTTAACTTAGGGCGATTTTACCGTTAGCTGAGCGTAGCCGAAGCCAGCAGTTTGCTTCGGCTACGCTCAGCCAACGGTTCGGCTGGATTCCGGCTTGGGTGCTATAAAAAATAAGAAGGTTGAATCGCATCCGCGCCTACTCTGGATGGCGATAGCGCAACCCAACAGGCGACTACCCGTTTTTATTACAATATTTGAATTTAAACCCATTTAATAAGCTCCAACTTACTTCTATACTTAACAAGTTTTCCCCTTATCGAGATCATCATTATGGCTACCTACGATTTTTCTACCCTAATTGCCAATGGCAATGATTCACAGGCATTTTCAACTGCCGATATTTTGACTTTCAATGACGACATCCATGCGTCTGATCTGATTATCGCGACGGTAGGTGCAGACATTACCTTAAGGTTATCCACTGGTTTTACCTTGACGTTATCAAATTTTTCCCAAGACAAGATCGCCAGTGCCAATTTTAAATTTGCCGATGGCAGCAAGTTGATTATGGGTGATGGCTTAGCCACAACCCTTAACGACAATTCGGCAAATTCCTTAATTGGCACCGAGTTTAGTGATTATTTAGATGGCGGCTTGGGTAACGATACGGTTTCTTACGCCGCCGCCAGTTCTGGGGTTAGTGTCGATTTAAGTAAAACCACTGCCCAAGACACGTTCGGTGCCGGCGTGGACAAGTTGCTGGGCATTGAAAATATCATCGGTTCAATTTATAGCGATATTTTGGTGGGCGATGAAGAAGCCAATAGTTTGGATGGTGGCGCTGGCATTGATGTCATGGATGGCAAAAATGGCGCCGATACTTATTATGTCACCGCGGGTGACCTAGCCACCGATACCGGTGCCAGCGGCACGGATGAGGTTTATGCTGCTGTGGATTACGTTCTGGGTGCTGGAATTGAAAATTTGGTTTTGACTGGAACTGGCTCAGTGAGCGGTAGGGGCAATAGCTTAAACAACACGCTGATGGGCAACTCTGGGAATAATCTGTTGGATGGGGTTGATGCGGCAACAACGGGCACGGGTACGGATACTCTGAAAGGCTTAGGCGGCAACGACACTTATTATATCCACAGTACCACCGATATGATTGAAGAAACCACAACGGGCGGTTCGGATACGGTGATCAGCAAGGCCAATTTTGATATGAATACCCGAGCCATAAACGTTGAAAGTATGCGTTTGGTGGGGGCTGCGATTAGTGGCAACGGCAATAGTTTAGCGAACACTATTTACGGTAACAGTAAAAATAATGTGCTAAGCGGCGATGCTGGCGACGATATCTTGGCGGATTTATTGGGTGGGGCAGATATTTTGATTGGCGGGTCTGGTGCGGATAATCTGAAAGGTGGCTCCGGTGCTGATATTTTGATCGGCGGCACGGCGGTGGGGACAACTGCCAATACTTCAGGTGACAGTAAAGTGGATACGCTGGTGGGTGGTACGGGTAATGACACGTATTATGTGACCGATGCGGTTGATGTGGTTAATGAACTGGCCAATGCAGGGGTGGATATTGTGAACGCAAGCATCAGTTATGCGTTGAATGATGCTTCGAGTATTGGTGTTGAGAATCTTACCTTATTAGTTTCTACGGATATTAATGGCACGGGCAATTCGCTTGCCAATACTCTCATCGGCAATGACGGCGACAATACCTTGATAGGCGGCAAAGGTGCCGATTCACTGGCTGGCGGCATCGGTGATGACATTTTAACCGGTGGTGCGGATGCTTTAACTAGCGATGGTGCGGCTGATAGTCTCACAGGTGGGGCAGGCAACGATAGTTATAATGTCACCGATGCTTCCGATGTGGTTCATGAGGCCGCCAGTGCTGGTACTAACGATATTGTAAATTCCACTGTCACTTATGCGTTGAATGACACCAATAGCGTTGGTGTTGAAAAACTGACGTTGACCGGTTTGGGCAATATTACAGCGACGGGAAATTCTTTAGCCAACACTATCACGGGCAATAAGGGCAATAATACGTTAAATGGCGGTGCAGGTTCGGCTATCGATACGCTGATTGATACTTTGGGTGGCAACGATATTTTAAACGGTGGTGCTGGTGCGGATGTTATGTCCGGCGGTTTAGGGGCGGATACGTATATCGTTGACAATGCCTCGGATTCAGTTACTGAAGCTCCCCTTCAAGGTACGGATTTGGTGGAAGCCAGTGTCACTTATACGCTGACGGATGTCGATGTTGAAAATCTGACCTTGACTGGAACTGATGACATCGATGGCACTGGCAACGCGTCTGCGAATACCCTAGTTGGCAATAATGGCGCCAATACCCTTAAAGGCGGTGACAATGCCGATTATCTGAAAGGTGGTAACGGTAACGACCTTTTAATCGGCGGAAGCCGTGATACCGGTTCCATCACAGCGGATGGCACGCCAGATGCCGATACGATGGAAGGTGGGGCAGGCAATGATACTTACTCTGTAGACAATGTTTTTGATGTTATCATCGAAACCTCCGTAACAGGATCGGGAACGGATTTGGTTAAATCCCGTGTCAGTTATGTGATTGGTTTGAATGTCGAAAATTTGACTTTGACTGGGGAAACCGGCGTGGTCAGTAATGCTGACGCTATCAACGGCACTGGCAACGATTCTGCCAATACCCTGATCGGCAATGCGGGTAAGAACACCCTGTCTGGTTTGGCAGGTGCAGACACGCTCACTGGCAATGCCGGACATGATACCCTCGATGGCGGTATCGGTGCGGATGAAATGTCTGGAGGTTTAGGCAATGACACTTATATAGTTGATGCCAATACGGGTGCCGGCCCTAGTGCTTCAACGGGCGATACAGTTATTGAAGCATCGGGTGAAGGCACGGATCTAGTCAATGCCAGCGTCACTTACACCATATCCGATGTCGACGTAGAAAATCTGACCTTGACCGGTGCTAATGCCATCAACGGTACAGGGAACGCGTCTGCCAATATCCTAATCGGTAACGGTGCCGTCAATATCCTAACAGGGCTGGATGGCAATGACTCCTTAGACGGTAAAGTGGGGGCGGATACCCTCCGGGGAGGCAATGGCAATGATAGTTATTATGTTGATGATATTTCTGATGTGGTTGATGAAACCACAGGCACAACCGGAGGTGATGCAAACACGGCTACAGTCGTGAATGCAGCCTTAGACACCGTTTATGCCAACGTCAACTATACCATTGCTGATGCAAAGGTTGAAAACCTGACCTTGATTGGCGCAGGAACTATCACGGGTACAGGCAACAGTTCCGCTAATATTTTGACGGGTAACACCAAGACGAATACCTTGAATGGTGCCGATGGTGCTGACCAGCTTAACGGCGGTGCTGGCAAAGACACACTGACTGGCGGTGAAGGCAATGATACCTTTGTGTTCACGTTATCGTCTGATTCTAGCTTGACGTTGTTTGATGTCATCACCGACTTCAACAGCGGTGCGGACAAAATTAATCTGACTGCCATTGATACCGGAACGTTGGTATTTGGTGGTTCTCAATCAGGAAGCCCCGTAGTGGTGTCAGGAGCGCATCGGGTGGATTACTACTCTACCGGTGGCAATACCTTCGTGATTGCCGATACGGATGGTGTCGCCAACACCATTGATTTTAAAGTCCAATTAACTGGTTATGGATCATCTTTGAGTTCTAGTGACTTTAACCTGTAAGGCTTATTGGCTGGGAAGTGCGGTTCTGTAGCCAGCCAATAGAGTAAAAGCAACAAACAGCCTCCATTTGGGCAACTGAATGGAGGCTTTTTTATGCTAAACTGCATTAAGAAAATTTCTTGAGGGAGCAGGCTTATATGGCAACGGTTACATTTGATACGCACAAATTTGTCCGTAAACTAAAAGAGGCCGGTTTCGAGGAAAAGCAGGCGGAGGCTTTGACGGAAGCCATGCAGGCGGTTATCAATGAATCGGAACTTGGCACAAAACGGGATTTGCAAATCGAACTTAAGCCTATAAAAGCCGACATCCATCTAATGAAATGGATGCTCGGTGCGATTTTAGGTTTAGCCATAGCTAATTTTGCAAAACAGTTTTTGTAAGCTTTTAACTGATGTTACGCATTGTCCAAGAAAACCAACAGTAGGCGCATTACTTCTTTTATGGGTGCCCGGGTATTCTATGGACAGAGCAGGGTAGCGGTGTGCCGAGGCGACCCGTTACGTAATGTTTTTCGGTACCTATAGCGATTTTGAAATCCCGCTCCTACCAATCAAAGCCACATAAATGCTCAGGACTATTTCGTGCTTTTTCGTGCATTTCGTGGACAAAAAGGAAGTCTTGCGTAACATCAGCTTTTAAGTAACCCGTCTTAAGTCCGAGCCGGAACGGGTTTTTACCCGTTCCGTAGGTTTTTTTCGTGTCGAATGCTTACTTTACTTGCCCGATATTGCAACGAATTTAGCTAACGGCGCCATTCTTGCCCTGATAAGTTGCAGTTCGTTGTGGTTTATGTAAAAGCTGTCGGTCATTTCAAGGGCTTTAAATAATCTGCTTTCCAGGCTCAAATCAGGGCAAGCCATTTGGGTGCCCATCAACTGCGAAAATGTAAGGTGGAAACCATCGCCACTGATTTTAAATGTGCCGCCAAAATGGTTGCAACCGCCGTTGCCACTCACCCTGCCATCTTCATTCAATATCATAAATATTTCTCTTTTTCCGCTTCCCTTGGCATTTGCAATGGCTTCGCCATTCAGTTCGGTGAGTTTCCAATAGGTATTTGTTATGGCTGATAGCATCGGTGAGCTTGGGTTTTGGTAAGTAGGGTTACTTGGGCTACAGCTTGCGGAAGCCAATGCAGCCGCCAAAAATATCAATTTTAAAATTTTCATAGCGTTATATTTGGGTTGTAGTATGGTTGACAAATGTTTCGCAGAAAGAAAAATGATCGTAACTTATTAATTATTAACTCCACAATCAAATTCATCCTAAACCATATCCCATCATTTTTTTTGGCAAACCTTAACTTATTATTGGAATACTATAACGCTAGCCAGTTTTGCCAAAGAAACCTTTCAGGTTTTAAAAACCTGAAAGGTTTACTGCAAGCAATTTTAGGACGATTGATACTTCATAAGTTGTTCATTTTCCGCGATATTCAGAAACCATTTTAAGCCCACTTTCAGTCATGATAGAACCCATTCAACTTTCGGCCATCGTGCTGTTGCTGGCATTAATTATTTTATTGTTGCTGGTGTTAAGCCGTGTCAATAAACTGTTAAAAATCCAATCTGACGGCGGTTTTCAAGAATTAAGCCGCTTGTTGCAAATCAACGAAACTAAGCTAACCGAAGGCTTTTCGCAATCGCGAAAAGAACTTCGTGAAGTCAGTGCGGAAAACCGCCGTGAACTCCAAGACGTTTTCAAAAACCTACAAGATTCCCTCCTCAACCGCATTGCCGAAAATAGCACGATACAAATCCAGCAACTCAATGCCTTCAAAGCGGCGTTGAATGAGTTATCGGAAAAACTCATCAATCATTCCAACGATTTTAAACACAGCGTGGGCATATCGTTTCAAGCTTCCAGCGATATGCTCAACCATAAGCAGGACGAGTTCCGCGAAAAAACCGTGCAGCAATTTGATGCTTTTGCCGCGACCCTAAAGTCCGATGCACAAAGCAATCGCTTGGAATTGAATGTTGGCCTGAAGTCATTCGAGGATAAATTTTCCGAGGGCATCAAAGACTTTAACAGTCAATTGCGGCTGCACTTTACTGAATTGAACAAGCAACAATCCGAAGCCAATCTGCAAGCGAAAACCAGCATTTTAGATATAAAACAAACGATTGACAGCCAACTCAAGGCGATACGCGAAGACAATACCCTGCAACTCAATGAAATGCGCCGGACGGTCGATGAAAAATTGCACGACACGCTGGAAAAACGCTTGGGCGAATCGTTCAAGCAAGTTAGCGACCGTTTGGAACAAGTCCATAAAGGCTTGGGGGATATGCAGAATTTGGCTATCGGCGTGGGCGATTTGAAAAAAGTTTTGTCTAATGTCAAAGCGCGGGGGATTTTGGGTGAGTATCAATTAGGCAATATTCTCGAACAAATCCTCGCGCCCGACCAATACGCCGTCAACGTCGCCACTAAGCACGGTAGCCGCGACAATGTCGAATTTGCGGTGAAATTGCCGGGCAAATCCGATGAAAAAACCGTGTGGTTGCCGATAGATTCTAAATTTCCGTTGGACAGCTATCAAACCTTATTGGCGGCATGGGAAGATGGCAATATTGTTGCGATTGATGCGGCACAAAAAATCTTGTTGAAAGCGGTGGAAGGTTTCGCTAAAGACATCAGTAGCAAATACATAGACCCGCCAAACACCACGGATTTTGCGATCATGTTCTTGCCGATAGAAAGCCTTTACGGCGAAATCCTGCGCCATCCCGAATTATTCGAACGTCTACAGCGCACCTACCGCATCACCATTACTGGCCCTACGACCTTATCGGCTTTGCTGAACAGTTTGAACATGGGGTTTAGGACCTTAGCCGTGCAAAAACGCAGCAGCGAAGTATGGAAAGTGTTGGCGGAAGTGAAGACCGAGTTTGTGAAATATTCCGAACAACTGGCGGCGGTGCATAAGCATATCAACTCTGCATCGAATACTCTGGAGAACCTGCAAACCACGCGTACTAAAGCGATGGAACGCAAGTTGCGTGGGGTTGAGGTGATGGAATTGGAAACGGATTTGGGCTTGAAGCGTTCTGGGCTGTTGGACGAGGATTGAGGGTTTCGATGTTGGGTAGCTCGCAATTAATACTCCACCAGCACAAGAAAAAAATAGTCCACGAAAAGCACGAAAAGCACGAAAAAAATCAATCGAATGCATCGTGTTGTAGAGTTTTCGTGCTATTCGTCTCGCCTACTGCCGGAACGGGTTTATAACCCGTTACGTAATGTTTATCGTGCCTCTTAGCTGGCTCAAAACCTTACGGCTGGGGTTACCAATCCATATCCTTCAAGCTAAGGAATTTTTCCACGAAAACCAACAGTAGGCGCATTAGGCGACACGAAAATTTATCTAGTCTTTTTCGTGTTTTTCGTGGACAACTAACATGACTTTCTCCTTAGGATTTGGCTAAAAATAACTTCCCTGAACCATTCTTGAAACCCTAGACCTGACAGGTTTCAAAAACCTGTCAGGTCTAAATATCAGGAATTTATTTATAACCAAATCCTTAGGAATAAGCATGAAATAATGTAGGCAATGGCACGCTAGACCTTTCAGGTTTTAAAAACCTGAAAGGTCTTAACTGACGAACTTATTCCATGCGCATTCCTTAGCTTGATGCGTATGGGGTTACACACCCCATCCTGCACAAATATAAATGTGTTTGCCTTGGTGATCATCCATAACCAAAAGCTGAAATTACGGTTTGCAGGTATAATCCAAAATTTTTATTAAACACTAATATGCTGACACCGACATCATTATTCAAATGTTTAGCCGATGAAACCCGACTGCGTTGCTTGGTGCTGCTCCACCAAAAAGGTCGCTTGTGTGTTTGTGAGCTGACTGCAGCGTTGAATCTGTTGCAACCCAAAATTTCCCGTCATCTGGCCTTGTTACGGCAAAGCAAAATCTTGCTCGATAGCCGCGAAGGGCAATGGGTGTATTACCAAATCAACCCAGGATTACCGCAGTGGGTAGCGGATATTTTAGAAATCACCGTGCAACAGTTTGCTAACCATCCCAGTCAACAAGAAGATTTGCAACGCTTTAACGCGATGGCAAACGATGCGGACAAGCTGAATTGTTGCGAATAGTTTTTTTGCCTTATAATATTTGGAAATACGAATATAAAAATATAGGCGATCTTCATGATAAAAGTGTTAATTTTGTGTACGGGCAATTCTTGCCGTAGCGTGTTGGGCGAGGCGATATTAAACCATTTAGGAAAAGGCCGTGTGCAAGCGTTTTCCGCTGGCAGCCATCCGCTCGGAAGGGTCAACGACAACGCCTTAGCCACCTTGAAACGCAACGGATTACCTAGCGAAGGCTATAGTAGCCAATCTTGGGATGAATTTGCCGATATGGGCATTGACATTGCCATCACCGTTTGCGATAGCGCGGCGGGTGAAGTGTGTCCGGTGTATCTAAACAGCACCACCCGGGCGCATTGGGGTTTGCCAGACCCGGCACATGTGGGCGGTACGGAAGCCGAAATTAAGGCCGCGTTCCAAGCAACTTATGATGCGTTGGAACGCCGGATTAAAGCCATGCTTGCGCTGCCGTTAGAAAATTTGTCCAGTGCTGAATTGGGCGAAAAGCTCAATCACATTGGCTTATCCAGTTAATTCCAGGCAGGGTAAGAGTATGGCTAAGCAAAATACCCGCGTGGTTAACGTGGGCGCGGTTGATGGCGAAACTAAGCGTTTAGGTTTTGTTGAACGATTTTTAACGCTGTGGATATTTCTGGCAATGGCGGGCGGTGTGGCCGTGGGCTATTTTGTCCCGGATGTGACGCAATGGCTGGGGCATTTCCAAACGGGGACAACATCCATCCCGATAGCGGTTGGCTTGATCCTGATGATGTATCCGCCGTTGGCGAAAGTACGTTATGAAGAACTGCCGCTGGTGTTCAAAAACCTTAAAATCCTGTCCATTTCCCTAATCCAAAACTGGGTGATAGGCCCAATATTGATGTTCACGCTGGCGGTGATTTTCCTGCACGACTACCCTTCTTACATGGTCGGTTTGATACTTATCGGGCTGGCGCGGTGTATTGCCATGGTGCTGGTTTGGAACGAACTGGCGGATGGGGATAGTGAATATTGCGCTGGATTAGTGGCCTGCAATTCCATCTTCCAAGTCCTGTTGTTCCCGTTATACGCTTATATATTTATCACCGTTTTGCCGGATATGCTGGGCATTGCCGAAGGTTTGGAAGTCAAATTGACCATGCTGGAAGTCGCCAAAAGTGTATTGGTTTATTTAGGCATCCCGTTCTTTGCCGGTATGGCCACACGTTTGGTGCTGGTGCGCCAAAAAGGCAAAATTTGGTATGAGCAAACGTTTATCCCCCGCATCAGCCCAATCACGTTGATAGCCTTATTGTTCACTATCTTGGTGATGTTTTCGTTGAAAGGCGAGTACATTGTGCAATTGCCAATGGATGTTTTGCGCATTGCCGTGCCACTATTGATTTATTTTACTATTATGTTTTTACTGACGTTTTATATGTCCGCCAAAGCAGGGGCGAATTACCGGATTAGTGCGACTTTGTCATTCACCGCAGCAGGCAATAATTTTGAACTGGCGATTGCGGTGGCCGTTGCGGTGTTTGGTTTGGATTCCGGGGAAGCTTTTGCGGCCGTCATTGGCCCGTTGATTGAAGTTCCGGCATTGATTGGCTTGGTTAAGCTGTCTTGGTATTTTCGGGGAAAATATTTTGTCGGTGAGTTGGCGGCAAAGTAGCTTTTTTACCGTTATAACATAAAAAAACAGGCAAAAAAAAGCGGCTTTGGTAAGCCGCTAAAGAGAAGGATATAAAAAACTCTAAGGTTCCCAGAGGAGCTTGCATCTCAAGAGTTGTGCTTATCTTACGGATAAATTTGGACAAAGGGAATGTGACACATTGCCGCGTGGCAGATTGTCGCAGGGCGGGGAAACGTAAGTTGTATATGGCAAACCCCCAATACGGTATTCCTGATGCCGGATCACCGTTGTGGGTTACGATGTTTTTTAGGGATTGACAGATGAAAACCCCAGGTTGTTTTGAATAACCCGCCCAGCATCAAGCGAAAAAATTATTCTGGCGGTTATTGCTCGATTTATGGCGGGGGTCGGCGTAAAACCCAAAGCCATTGCGCCTTACAACAAATCACTCAATCTAGCAAAATCAGCCAAAGACAAGGTTTCTGCACGTACAGTCGGATCAATGCCTATCGATTGGATTTGTTCGGCGCTGAGGATTTTGCTTAAGGAATTACGCAAGGTTTTGCGACGTTGCGAGAAGGCTTCGGTGACAAGGCGGCTGAGTTGGGCTGGGTTATTTACGCTGACGGGTGGTTGTGGGTGCGGGGAGAGTTTTATTACGGCGGACATGACTTTCGGGGCGGGGTCAAAACTTTCCGGCGGCACATCAAACAAGTGTTCCGGTTCGCAGTAATATTGCATCATCACGCTCAACCTGCCGTATTGTTTGTTGCCAGGTGCGGCGCATATCCGGTCAACCACTTCTTTTTGCAGCATAAAATGCATGTCTTCAATGCAAGATGTGCTTTCCAGCAAATGGAACATCAGCGGCGTTGAAATATTGTAGGGCAGGTTGCCGATCACCCGCAGTTTTTCATTGTCTTTAAGCAGTTGCGAAAAATCAAAATTCAGGGCATCGGCACTGTGTATGGTCAGGCGCGTTACTTGGCTAAATTTATTTTGTAATAAAGCCACCAAGTCCCGGTCAAGTTCAATCACATCCAAGCTTATGCCCGTTTTCAGCAAAGGTTCGGTCAATGCGCCCATGCCTGGGCCGATTTCAACCCAATGTTCACCTACTTGAACCGCTATGCTGGAAATGATGTCGTTGATTATCGAATGGTCATGCAGGAAATTCTGCCCGAAACGTTTGCGTGGGGTGTGGTTCATGAAGGAGAAAAAGGTGTCTGCACGGAAGCCATGGTAAGGGCGGTTTGCAGGGCGACGGATAAGCTGCCGACGTCAGCCTTACCCGTGCCTGCAAGGTCGAGTGCCGTGCCGTGGTCAACCGATGTGCGGATAATCGGCAGGCCTAGGGTGATATTGACGGCTTGACCGAAACCTTTGTATTTCAGCACGGGTAAACCTTGGTCGTGATACATCGCCAACACGGCATCGGCTTGGCTTAGATATTTGGGGGTGAATAACGTGTCGGCAGGCAGGGGGCCGGTTAAATCCAAGCCTTGGCTGCGGAAACTTTCCATAACCGGTTCGATGATGTCAATTTCTTCCCGTCCCAAATGTCCGCCTTCACCAGCATGGGGATTTAATCCACAGACCAAAATACGCGGTTTGTCGATCTGAAAGCGGGTGCGCAAATCATGTTCCAAGACACGGATGACACTTCTCAGGCGGTTATGCGTGATTGCCGGACTGATTTGTGCCAAGGGCAGGTGGGTGGTGACCAGAGCGACGCGTAAGCCTTGGGTGGCAAGCATCATCACCGGATAACCGCCAGTCAGGTCGGCAATATATTCAGTGTGCCCGATAAACGGCAAGCCTGCATCGTTGATGATGCCTTTATGGGCCGGAGCGGTGACCATCGCGGCAAACACACCGTCAATACAGCCTTTGGTGGCTTTGGTGATGGTTTTTAACACATATCGGCTGTTTTGCACGTTCAAACTACCTGCTTTTACCGGTACGGCAAGTTCCACTGGCAACACGGTCAGGCAGCCTGTTTGAAGCGGCATTACTGGGGCTTGGCTGTCAAATAGCGTAATCGCCAGTGGCAAGCCCAATAGCGCGGCGCGTTGGGTCATCAGTTCAGGACTGGCGATAACCACCAATTCACAGGCCAAGTCCTGCTGGGCCAGTTGGATGCAAAGATCAGGGCCGATGCCCGCCGGTTCGCCGGGGGTCAAGGCAATACGCAAAAGAGGGGAAGGCATGGTCTTTAGGAGGCGTTGATGATGGATTTGTATTGAAAATTGGGGGGAGAGATTATTAGATGCTGCGCACTAACCTGACGCCGTAACCGTAATTGATATTGCCATAAAAAGCACTGCCGTTGACGAAATCGACAATCCAAGCGACGTTATCATTATAAAAGCTGGCTGAAGACGACCAAAATAAATCATAATTTCTTGGAAACACCCGATTATTGATAAAGTGCTTTGATCTTCGCGCATCGCCTTCTTTTAAGTCGATCAAGGTTTTTAATTCTTCAATAGTGGGCAAACGCCAATCGGTATGGCCATCGTATCCGCCTTGTCTATTAAATGTTTCGGTTTCGGTAAAAGCCTCCCGCCACGTGTAACGGGCCAGCCTACCTTGGTTAAGGTCGTCGTACCATTCCTGGCCTAGTGCAAACCGTAACCAGGTGAGGCCATTTTTTGGGTCTGTGGCGATACCGCCGTTGACAGTGAATTGCTGCTCTTCAGCAAACAAACCTAAGGTTTGTTTGAAGTAATCAAAATAACTCGGATCAAGAAATTGCGCCGCTGTTTTAGGATATTCACAAATGGCAAGGGTAAGCTTTTCGGCGACTAACTCATCGGTAGCTTCAAGCTCAAGATAGGCTGCGGCCTGTCCTAAAAAAGCCAGTGAACGCATCACCTTATTGCTAAATGATCCGGTTTTGCCTTGTTCGGGTATGCTAGATATTGAATAAAATCCCGATAATGCCAAAGATACCAATTCACGTTTTGCCTGGGATTTGGAAGAATCCCTTAATTGTCTAATTGCACTGCTCAATGTTGACAGCCTTTGTTGTTCTTGACGTGTCAGAGAATGAATTAACGCCTCGTTTAATTTGACCAGATAGGCATTTATTTTAGGAAGTTTTTGGTTTGACGTGATTCCGAGTTCTTGGCATAGGAATCTGTTTTTGTATCGAAATTTTCGTGATGAGATTTCGGCGTCAAAATAATTTTGAATATCAATCATCACTTGATTCGGTTCAACCATTTATCTATATTAAAAAAGGCGATTTTAAAGCATGAAGTGTAAAAAGTTTGATTTAGGTATCTTGGCAATATTTATGAAGTTTTTACATAAATCATGTGAACTATTATCATTTTAGCATCATATCTTAACTAATGTAGCCATCAAAGCTTGTCCTATCCAAACTAAAAGTACGAGAAAGTGGCTGTTCACGGTATATCAGGATTGTAAAAAATGGCTGTAGTTTAAATCCCACCAATGAAAAGGCTATTTTGCTGCTGAATTGCAGACATTATGCATTGACAGCCAAAAATTAATGTTTGGTTATAAATAACTACACAAATAACGATAAAACTTATTATTGGTGTTGCTACGGCTTACTCCAGAATCCACTGTTATGCGACAATAGCCTCAAATATGACGCCAAAGCCCAATTGCCTTTGGTTTTTGTTGCAGAAGAAGCCGCAAACGTATTTTACGCATTTGTAAAAGTATTTAACCCTGCCATCTAGCGATGGTTCACCTTGTGATCCCTAATTGTCCCATTTCTTATAAGCCTATGTTTTTGAAAAAAGCCCAAATTATGGACAAGAACTTCATTACTAATTTTGTCGCCGTGCTGATTATTTTGACTGGTTATGTTTGCCCGGTGCAGCAGGATTTGGTTAAATCCATTGGTTTTTTTGCCTTGTCTGGCGCCATCACCAACTCTCTGGCAATTTATATGCTGTTTGAAAAAGTGCCGTATTTGTATGGCTCCGGTGTGATTCCCGAACGCTTTGAAGAATTCAAGCTGTCCATCAAGCGGTTGATGATGGAACAATTCTTTACCGAACAGCATATCGAGCAGTTTATAGAAAATGAAGAACAACAAGGTGGCAAATTATTGAATTTGGGTAACTACTCAGCCCGCCCTTGAAAAAGCGTAAGAGATCAAGCAAAGTATAGGCATGGAAAAGCAGCCCGATTTATCAACCCTGACCGAGCAAGAAAAAGACACGCTCATTATCACCCTGTTGGGT
>Ga0247840_10001302_pt1 | contig 49457 bp, 45 predicted proteins | sample LaCruzMarch2015__FD_192404 | JGI IMG/M metagenome (GOLD analysis project Ga0247840, IMG submission 192404) | Freshwater microbial communities from meromictic Lake La Cruz, Castile-La Mancha, Spain - LaCruzMarch2015_17m | ecosystem: Environmental > Aquatic > Freshwater > Lake | place: Spain... | reverse complement strand
TCTGAGCATCTCGCTTTTCGAGAAAACGCCCATTTTACAAGCCTTTGCTCAACATCAACGACAAATTGAAGACCAACAACCGCTAAAACAGCTGTATTTACAAGGGTTTTTAACCGGACAGTAATGACACTATATCAGTGATAGACAAGAAAACTGAGCAGACGAACGAGATTCAGAAGGAAGGCATTAACAAGTGATTTCTAATCAGTTCAACCCGATTTTTTCAAGAATATCAATTATTTCTACAAATATCTCTGAACTTGGACTTGGTATTTGTTAAAGGGTTGGAATACGAAAATTTTAAGTATACATGATGGACATCAGGCTTCAGTCGCATATTTTAATCATGGCGCATTAATTGATTGTATAAGTGAAGAACGAATCAATAGATTAAAAGGTTTTGCAGGTTTTCCTAAACATTCCATAACGTGGATTTTAGATCAGCACAAATTAAATTTTGATGATATTGATTATTTCGTCTTTCCTACAATTTTTTCACAATTGACCGATATGGATATGAATTCTAAAACAACGCTTTCCCTATTACGGACATTAGCCAGTTCAGGTATGATACCAGCCTCAATCATGCGAACTAACTTAGCAAAGGGTATTTATGGTAAATTAAGCTCCTTAAATCGACGAAAAATAATTAAAAAAGAGCTTGTTGATAAACACAAGATCCCAATAAATAAGATTAGTTTTTACGACCATCATTTATGTCATGCTGCCACTGGATACTATTTCTCAGGAGTTAGTGATGGAATTATTTTCACCCTAGACGGTGCGGGAGATGGAAATAGCGGTTCCATTTTCACTCTTAATAAAGGCACGTTCAAACTCATTCTGGAAGTACCAGCTATAGATACTGTTGGAGGCTTTTACTCAGGTATTACTCAATTACTTGGGATGAAACGTCTAGAACACGAATACAAATTGATGGGCATGGCGCCTTACGCTGATGTTGAATCAAAATGGGTAAAAGAGATTATTGAAATCTTTCATAATTATATAAAATTAACTGAAGATGGATTAAGTTTTATTAATCCCAAGGGATTATGGAAAGATGCGCTTGTTAAATATTTACACAAAGATTTATATCAACGAAGATTTGATCACATATGTGCAGCTGCACAGGCTCATGTTGAAAATCTGATTGTAACTTGGGTACATAATTGGGTCGAAAAAACAAAGATAAGAACTGCCATTTTTTCCGGCGGTGTCTTTATGAATGTGAAAGTTAATCAATTACTCAACGATGGTAGTTTTTTAGAAAAAAAGTACTTTGTTCCTTCTTGTGGTGATAATAGCAACGTTATTGGAGCCGCTACTTTAAAGTTACTAGAACTGGGTCGACCTAGTCAGAAATTAAATCAACTACTATATTTAGGCCCCAGCTATTCAAACGATCAAGTTTTACAAGCGCTTAAAAAAAATAATGGAAAGATTAATTGGAATTTTATCCCAGATATGGAGAAGAAAATAGCCGAATTAATGGCCAATGACAAAATTGTTGCCAGACTTAACGGGCGAATGGAATTTGGAGAACGAGCACTTGGAAACAGATCAATCTTATGCAATCCAATGAATATAAATAATATTCGCAAGATCAACAAAGCAATAAAAATGCGAGACTTTTGGATGCCTTTTGCGGTTAGCATCTTACATGAATACAGTTCTGATTATTTAAAAGGGAACAATATTACTGATGCTATATATATGATCATGGCCTTCCACACGACTGAAAAAGCCCAGAAAGAAATCATTGCCGGCCTGCATCCTTTCGATCTAACCTGCAGACCACAGATAGTGAAAAAAGAGGACAATCAAAAATATCATAAAATTATCGAAGAATTTTACAATATCACTGGAATCCCTGCTCTTCTTAATACGAGTTTCAACATACACGGGTCTCCAATTGTATGCTCCCCAGATGATGCCATCTATACCTTAATGAATTCTGACCTCGATTATGTTGCAATTGAAAACTTTTTAGTTCAAAAGGATTAACAGAATGTGCGGCATTTTTGGCGTGGTAACAAAAAATGAAAATGTTGAGCTGTTTCGGCAAAAAATAAATAAATTATTCATATTGTCTGAATCTCGCGGAAAAGAGGCTGCAGGAATTGCATTACATTTTAATGATCGAATTGAAATTCTCAAACAACCTGGCTATGCACATGCTCTGATTAAAACACCCGCTTACAAAAACTTTTTGTCTGATAAAAAGTTTGCAAATATAAAAACATTTTCCGCTATTGGTCATTCAAGATTAGTTACTAACGGCATTCAATCGATTCACAAAAATAATCAGCCCGTTGCAAAAGAAGGCCTCGTCGGCGTGCATAATGGCATTATTGTTAACGACTTTAAAATTTGGAATTCGATTTCCAATTCAAAACAAGAAAGTGATATTGATACTGAAGCCTTATTCGCGTTAATAGGCGTAAACTTAAAGCGTGGCGATAGCATTTCGACTTCCATTACTAAAGCTATAGCTCAATGTGAAGGAACTTTCTCAATTGCTTTTTTCTTAGAAAAATTTAATGCATTGGTTTTAGCTACAAACAATGGCTCGCTTTATTATTATTTTAATAAACACCTCAATGAATTTATTTTTGCTTCAGAAAATAAAATCCTTGAAATCTTTGTTCGCAAATTCAACAGAGCAGAAATAGGAGCAATTCAAATCTCGCACTTAACCCCAAGAAGAGGTTTAATCGTTGAATTAGAGTGTATAAAAAAAATTGAGTTTAACACTAACGCCTCGGAAAATAGAATAATAGAACCCTCTCCTAATCGACAAGATATTAAAATAATTGATGTTACAAATGGAATAAAATCAAATAATTTACAGTTTAGTAATCCTGCTAATCATCCCATAAAAATACCAGAAGACATTATTGAGCATTATAATTTATGTAAAGAGGAAATTATTTGCCTACGTTATTGCACGAAATGTCTTTTACCTCAAACTATGCCGTTTATAAATTTTGATGAACAGGGAATTTGCAATTACTGTAGAGAAGAACAAGAAAGGACATGTCGCGGACATGATCATTTATTACAGACTGTTTCAAGATATCGGTCTTCGAATGATGAGCCGGATTGCATTGTTTCACTCAGTGGAGGCAGAGACAGCTGCTACGCTCTTCATTATTTTAAGAATGTTTTAAAAATGAATCCTGTTGCCTATACTTACGATTGGGGTATGGTTACTGATTTAGCCAGAAGAAATCAAGCAAGGATATGTGGGAAATTAGGCATAGAACATATTTTAATTTCTGCAGACTTAGCCAAGAAACGGCATAATATTAAAATAAATGTTGAAGCATGGTTAAAAAAACCGGATTTGGGAATTATTCCCCTTTTTATGGCCGGAGATAAGCAATATTTTTATTATGCCAACAAAGTACAGAAAGAGTTGAACGTTAAATTATTAATTATGGGTGAAAACCCCTTGGAAAAAACAGATTTTAAAACCGGGTTTTGCAAGATCCCTGAGACAACAGGAAAATTAGCCTATCAATTAAAGTCTCTGAATAAAATGAGAATAGCATTTTATTATTTAAATCAGTTCTTGAAAAACCCTGCCTTTTTCAATTCCTCACTCCTAGATACTGCATGGGCCTTTGGATCATATTATTTGGGAAGTCATGAATATTTAAATCTTTTTGATTACATTCAATGGGATGAAAAGGAAATAATTAACACCCTGATTAATGATTACAATTGGGAAATTGCTAAAGATACAAATTCAACATGGAGAATTGGTGATGGGACAGCTGCCTTTTATAATTACATCTATTTTATTGTGGCTGGCTTTACTGAAAACAATACATTTCGTAGTCATGAAATAAGGGCTAATTTAAAAACACGAGAAGAAGCTTTGGAATGCATTCTAGAAGAAAACCGTCCGCGGTTTGGGTCCATTCAGTGGTATTGCGATGTGATCGGGGTTGATTTTGAGCATGCCATCAGAACCATAAACGCGATGCCAAAACTGTACGGGAAACATTAAGCAAAAAGGTTTATTGCTTGCGCTTTTTCCAAAACCAGTTGTCCCGGGAATCCATTCGTCATTTCTTGTTGGACCTTGCACGCGGTCGGTTCAGTCAGGATGTGTTCTGGAACTGGCTCAGTTTGGGAGTTCTGGCGGCGGGCGGAATCGTCGTCAATTTGATTATTGTCTCATGGCGCGGGACGGCGGCACTCGGCATATTTAACCAGGTCTTTGCGATTTACATTATTTTATCGCAAATCGGTGTTGGGGGAGTCCAGTTTTCAGTTCTTAACTATGTTTCCCGCCACCAAGAAAATCTGACAAAATGCGCTGAGATTACGACGGTGGCATTAATTCTAGCGGCGGTAATAGCGGCCATAGTTGGTGTTGCTTGCTATGTGCTGGCGGAGCCGATAGGGAGGTTGTTGAACAGTCCGGCCGTCGGATTGGGATTGCAGATGGTTGCTCCGGGGTTATTCTTTTTTGCCCTTAATAAAACGCTTGTCAATGTTGTCAATGGTGTTCGCAGGATGAAGGCTTATGCCGTCTTGCGCGCTACGCGGTATCTTTTACTTCCATGTGCGATTTTAATTATTCTTTTGCTTGGAATGGCCGATCCTTATCTTGCCTTGGCGCTTACCGTTACCGAAGCGGCGCTCTTCGTGGTTTTGGTGGTCTATTTTGAGATATGTCTTTTTCCGTTGCGTTCATTCTTAAATTTGCGCTATTGGATTGTTAAACACTTTTCATTCGGCGCAAGAGGGTTTCTTGCCGGGTTATTGACTGAAGCCAATACGCGTGTTGATGTCCTGATGCTAGGCTATTTCAGCTCCGACGCAACGGTTGGTATATACAGTTTTGCGGCAGTGCTGGCGGAAGGCTTTGCCCAGATTCCGATTGCCGTCCGTTGGAACGTGGATCCAATTCTGGGTTGCTTCTTTGCCGAACAAAAGAAAGAGCAGATTAGTCTGATGGCGCGAAAAATCAAACTTGTTTTTTACCCCGTCATGTTTATCGCAGGTTTCATTGCGGCTCTGGCTTATCCCTTTGTTTTCAGCTGTTGGCTGGGGAAAAACGAGCTTTTTGCCGGATGGGCAGTTTTCGCTATTATTATGAGCGGGATTGTTCTGTCTGCTGGCTATCAATCCTTTATGGGTATTTTATTGCAGGGCGAAAGACCCGGGGCCAATACGTTATTTATGGCGGGATTGGTATTGGGCAATTTCCTTTTGAATGTATTGCTCATCCCAATTTGGGGTATTTATGGTGCGGCCATGGCCAATGGGTTAACATATATTTTCGGCGCCATATCATTGGCCGTGATTACCCGGCGACTGATGGGGGTTAGGATATAAGTTCGAAAAACAAAGCGGAGTAGAGGAAATATAACGCATGATCTGGATTTTGGATGTCGGGCTGGTGCTGGCGTTTGCCGTGTTGGCAACCGCTCTCTTCCGGTTCACCGCAAAGCCGGCGTATGCCGAACTCGTCAGGGTGGGGGAATTGGCCGGCTTGCTGAGGGTGCTCTGAACCACCAAGCCTACATTTGAGCAGAGCTTTTACCTCATGGCAAATTGATTCCCTTTACATACAAAACATTGTTAAACTCCATGAAAATTGATCACAGATACAAAATGTGCCTTTGGCTTCTGTTTTGTTTTCTCGCCGTCGCGCTTTGGGCCTTGCCGATTTGGTTCACCCCGGGAATGACAGGAATAGGTGACTGGGACTCGGCAAGCAATAGATTAGAGGCGGTGCGACGTACTGTTTTGGAGTTTAGGCAATGGCCGGGGCATAATCCATGGCTTACTGGGGGAGTGCCACTTCTTGGTATGCCTTATTACAATATATTCTCAATTAGTGGCTTGTTAGGTTTGGTATTTGGGACCTATTGGGGATTAAGGCTTGGGATATTGGTGTGCCTGTTGATTAGTTTCGTAGGAGCATGGAAACTATCAAGTATATGGTGGAGATATCCTTTTATCAAGCTCGTGTTCTCTTTTTATTTAGTAGCCAATCCAGCCCTGATATACCATCTTTCTGGAGGACATATTGCATTCCAACCATTCCTGTTTATGCCTCTATTGTTTTATTTTCTATTGCGATTCAAAGAAGATAGGTGGTCCGGTTTGAAAGCGGCCATTGTCCTGGGAGTAGCCTTTAATGACTCGCCAAGTTACATGGTGCAATATGGCATGCTTATTCTCGGTTGCCTATATGCGTATCTTTTCGCCTCAAACTATAAGGAAAATGCGCGAGCGCTTATACGGTGGATAATCATATTTATCCCTGCATTTTTAACCCTGATCTTTTACCGCACCATAACCGTTCTGCAAACAGCATTAGACTTTCCGCGTGTGTCGGATTGGAAAACTCATTATGAATGGATTGCCCTGCTTAAATACTATCTATTTCCATACACTGAATTTACGACGGTCGCATCCTGTCAATGGTGTAACAGTACAGCGGAGGTCTGTAGCTATGTTGGCATTGTGGCCTTCATAATGGTCCTTCTAAGCTTTCGGCAGGGCTTTAGGTGGTGGCATGGGGCGATGCTCTTGCTTGTGTGGGCGGGCATTGGCAATGACAGTTATTTTCATATCATGTACTGGATTCAAAAGATACCAACATTCTCATCCCACCTATGCTTTGCAAGAATAAGAGTATTTACGCTCCTGTTTGTCGGCATTGCTGCGACTTCGGGGCTGAACTATATCTGGATAAAATGCAAGAATCATGGGTTCAGGCCTTTGCGCTATGTTGCCATTGGTATTGGCATTCTTATGGTCGCTGAAGTGATGTTGGTGTCCCACCTTATTATGAAATCGTCCCATGTTAAACTTGCGCCTTGGACTGGAGACAGCCCGACGAACAAATTTCAAAATATCAGCTCTTTGCCTCGGTCGGCAAATAGCCCAGAGAATGTATTGTTTGTCCATAGGGCAGTTAGAATGAATTTGGGATGGTTGCGCGGATATGGAGATTCACAATTTCCGGACAATTCGGCAAGGATTGGCCGTGATGAACCGGGGTATATAGGGGAGTATCATCAAGATGGAAGCGTGGTAGAGCCCGTATATTGGTCCCCGAACAGGATCTTATTGAAGGGATTGGACCCCAAAACGCCCTTGGTTGTCAATATGAATCCGGGTAGTCCATGGTATAATAACGGCAAAAAGCTGTTTCCTCAATACAGGATTGTGGAGATGCGTCAACCATTTGAGGTCATGCCGGATGAAAATGGCGTTGTTGAACTGACTTACAAGTATCCGGGGCAGAAACTTGGTGTTATGGGGACGATTGCATTGTCGGTTATTTCAGTCTTGGTGATTTCGCTTTACAGAAAAAAGGGGGCTTCCGCAGATTTATCCGCGAATTCAAGCGGCCGTACCTAGCAGGATGTTGAAAAGTTGGTTGCTTTGGGCGTGGTTTGCGCCGAAAGGACGGCAATCGCGTCTATTACGCCATTGCAACTGTGCTAATTGAGAATAAGTCGGCAAAACAGTATAGGTTTTAGAATGGATTGGCTTGCAATGTATCAGCAATACGGCGCGCGGAAAGGAAACTCCACGTTGCGGCTATTACGCAATCGCTTGCGCAATGGTCTTGACTGTTCTGCAATATTATGAATAATAGTCGGATATGAAACGGTATTTATATGAGTCGATTCGGCATGATTTGGCCAAAAAAATGGTCCTGCTCACGGGGCCCAGGCAAGTTGGGAAAACATATCTGGCTAAGGAACTTAGCGCGACTTTTAAAAAACCTGCCTATTTAAACTTTGATTCGCTGGAAGACGCCAGGATTATTCATGCGCACAGCTGGCCGCTCGACGCGGACCTGCTGGTCTTCGATGAAATCCACAAGATGAAATCATGGAAACGCTTTCTCAAGGGCGTTTATGATACCCGTTTGGCGCATCAGGCGATAATGGTCACAGGCAGTTCCCGCATGGACACCTTCCGGCAATCTGGCGAATCGCTGGCAGGCCGTTATTATCATGTCCGGCTTCACCCTTTATCCGTGAAAGAACTGCAAGGAACCGTGGCGCCTTTTGAGGCCGTAAATTTGTTAAATCGGCTGGGTGGATTTCCGGAGCCGTTTTTATCCGGTTCAGAAGAGGAAGCGGCGCGCTGGCGCCGCCAGTATTATACGGATTTAATCCGGGAGGATATTCTCGAATTCAGCCGGCTGCATGAGGTGCGGGCCATGCGATTGTTGGTCGATTTGCTGCGAACACGTGTCGGATCACCCTTATCCTGCGCGTCCATTGCCGGGGACCTGCAAATCGCCCCAAACACGGTAAAGAAATACATCGAAATTTTGGAGAGTTTGCACATCATTTTTCTTATTCGGCCGTTTCATGCAAATGTGGCGCGGGCGGTCTTGAAGGAACCCAAGCTCTATTTTTATGACACCGGTTTTCTGCCCGACGATGAAGGCGTGCGCTTTGAAAACACCTGTGCCGTGTGTTTGTTAAAACATGTACAGTTTCTTCAGGATGTCAAGGGCGAGCCGGTGGCCTTGCATTATATGCGCACTAAAGATCGGCGGGAAGTCGACTTTGCGATCAGCCGGTCGGGCAAGCTGGTTCAATGGGTGGATGCAAAACTGTCGGACTCGTCGGTGTCTCCAGCTTTGAAGTATTTTGTTAATAAGCGTCCCGATGTTTCGGCGGTTCAACTCGTTCATAATATGAGGCAGGAACAGAACCTCAACGGGGTTTCCCTTGTTCCGGCAGGCTTATGGCTGGCCGGCTTAAGCGCGTAAGGCAGCAATATTCAGATAATACAAGCGGGGTGCGCCAAACTTGCGCGTGCAAAGTTTCAGGTATAAAGATGAAGTGTATGTTGCCTGTGCGACAGAACATGCAAGATTTGTTGGGCTGAACTTTCGTGTATTTAGTGTGTTTCGTGGTTAAAACTTCACTGGAAACGGGTTGTGAGCCATCCGTGTAACCCGCCTGCATCGCTGGGCAAAGCACTGCGGGCAGGTCAGTGGTGAGTCTACAAAAAAATGATGCGTGTGCTTTGAAAGAGAGACTAAAAAAAATAAACCTGATAGCTAATGCCAATGCTGCTTTAAAGGCAAGATTACAGGAACACAAGGCGGCGAGTGAGCTTGCATATTGTCAACGTAAGGCGTTACGAAGTGGGATAAAACTTCCGGATTATGATGCTCTATCTCAAGCGTTAAAGGGAAGATTAGCACAGCGTGGAATTCGTCATGTTCCAAAACGTAAGGGCGACCTTCATATCTTTTTGACTTACGCGTTGAATAATTGGGAAACTGTTTTGCCGGTTGCATTGAAACCATTTGGCAAGGTCAGCGAATTTGAATGGTGTTCTCATGGATTTGATTCAACCGCAGCGAACTGGCTTAATCGGCGTGGCTTAATGAACGAAGCCATGCTTGCGTCTTTTCATGAGGCGAACTCTGCCGAGCCGATTGATATAGTGGTTGGATATCTGAGCGGCGATGTCTGCTCTCCGGAAATATTGCGGGAGATGGCTCAATCAGGGGCCGTCATCTTAAATTTCTGCTGGGATGATAAATTGGGTTTTCGGGGAAAAATGCGCGGCGGTCGCTGGACAGGGCCGGTGGCCCTGGCGTCAGTAGTGGATCTAAATCTGACTAATGCTCCTGAATCGCGTATTAAATATTTAACAGAAGGCGGACTGGCTATGTTCTGGCCGGAGGCGGCGCATCCCGGCTTTCATAAGCCTTATGATCTTCCCTTTGAATATGATGTTTCCTTTGTGGGAGGGAAATACGGCTGGAGACCGAAGTTAATTGAAAAGTTGCGCAAATCTGGTATAAACGTGGCTTGTTTTGGTAATGGCTGGGAAAATGGTCCCCTTACTGATGAGGAAATGATCAAACTTTATTCCCGCAGTAGAATCAATCTCGGTTTTGCCGGAGTGGGACATTCCAGGAGGCTCGTGTGCCTTAAGGGGCGTGATTTTGAAGTACCAATGAGCGGGGGCTTATATCTCGCTCAAAACAATCCTGATCTTTCCCTGGTTTATGATGTGGGAAAAGAAATTATAACATATCAAAACGAGAATGATTGCGCTCAAAAAATCCGGTGGCTTCTGGCTCATCCGGACGAGGCGGATGCGATACGAAAGGCAGGAAGGATAAGGGCTTTGAGAGATCATAGTTGGGAAAAGAGATTTGAAGACGCCTTTAGCCTGCTTTATTCGTGAAAACTATCTTTGGGAGATCGGATGCCTGGACAAATAGCACAATATAAAATTTTGTATGTAGCTCCTTTACCGCCCGGAGGTTCTTGTTTGTATCGGATGAAAGCTCTGGAAGAATTTGGGCATAGAGTGATCCCCCTAAGCACCAGAATGGATCCCCAAAAATATAACTTATATCAAAAAATACGAACCAGGATCCTAGGGCCGGCAGACTTGATGAAGGTAAACCAGAGAATCTTAACCGCCATAAGCAAAGAGAGCTTTGATTTGATTTGGATAGACAAGGGAATATATGTTTTCCCGGAAACTCTTAAGGAAGTAAAAAGGACTACCCGCAGTCTGCTGGTTCATCATAATACGGATGATTTTAAGCATGTCCGATTCTTTTTTCGGCATTATGTAAAATCAATTCCTTTTTATGATATTCATTTTACTTCCAATAAGTTCAATATACCGGAATTGTATGAATTGGGGGCGAAAAAGGTATGCTTTTCAGAGCTGGGCTATGATCACCATCTTTGTCAACCGGTAGAAGCGCTTAATGATGATTATAAGACAGACCTGTTCTTTATCGGCCATTGGGAGCCTGCCACTGAGGATTATATTGTCGCTCTCGTGAAAGCCGGGTTGCCTGTTTCGGTTCGTGGAGCTGGTTGGCATAAGGCCAGGAATAAAAAAACACTAAAGTCAGTACTTAAATCCGGCTCGCTGAGCGAAGAGGCATATATTAAAGCCCTCTGTAGCGGCAAGATCGGGTTGGGGATTGTTTCCAAATGGAACCGGAATCAGACTGCCGGCAGGGTGTTTGACATACCAGCCTGTGGCGTATTTTTGCTGGCAGTAAGAAATCCTGCCATGCAGGCCCTTTATCAGGAAGGCGTGGAAGCTGAATTCTTTTCTTCGGCCAAAGAGCTTGTCCAGAAAGCCCGTTTTTACCTCGAACATGAAGAAGAACGAAAGAAAATTGCTTTGGCTGGGTACAAACGATGTATAAGCGGCAAATATTCCTGGAAAGACCGGGTTGAAGAGATGCTGGCCGAAATAGGCAATTTCTAAAGGAGCGGGGTCAACATGCGTTTTTTTGTCACAGGGGCCGCTGGATTTATCGGAAGCAATCTGGTTGACCGTTTATTAGAGAATGGGGACGAGGTTGTCGGATATGATAATTTTTCCACCGGTCTTAAAGAATTTTTAATCAATGCCAATAGAACTACAAAATTTCGCCTGGCAGAAGGAAGCACGCTTGATTTAGAAAAAATTATAAAAGCTGCCAAGGGTTGCGATTTTGTATTCCATCTGGCGGCTAATGCTGATGTGCGCTTTGGCACCGAGCATCCTCGCAAAGATCTTGAACAGAACACCATTGCCACGTTTAACGTCCTTGAGGCGATGCGGGCAAATGGCATTAAGCGGATTGCATTCTCATCTACCGGATCAATCTATGGCGAGCCCCGTAAATTTCCCACCCCGGAAGACGCGCCCTTTCCTGTGCAGACATCGCTTTATGGCGCATCCAAGCTGGCGGGCGAAGGTTTAATCTCGGCTTATTGCGAGGGGTTTAGTTTTCAGGGCTATATCTTTCGCTTCGTTTCCATATTGGGTGAACGTTATACTCACGGACACGTGTTTGACTTTTATAAAAGCTTGTGGAATAATCCCCGTGAATTACGCGTGCTTGGGGACGGGCATCAGCGCAAATCCTACTTGTATGTGCAGGATTGTATTTCCGCAATTCTGCTGGCGATTGAAAAGGCGCAAGATCGGGTCAACTTATTCAACCTCGGTACTGATGAATATTGCGAGGTGAATGATTCCATCGGCTGGATCACGGCCCATCTGGGGGTTGCTCCGAAACTGGTCTATACTGGCGGCGAGCGCGGTTGGATTGGCGACAGCCCTTTTATCTTCCTGGACTGCGGTAAAATTCGCTCGCTGGGCTGGGCGCCCAAAATGAGTATTCGCGAAGGTGTTATAAATACCGTGGAGTATCTGCAGGCAAATTCGTGGGTGTTGGAGAAGAACTCATGAAAATATGTGTTCTGGGGCTCTGGCATTTGGGGACAGTGATATCTGCTTGTTTGGCTTCGAGCGTCCATCAGGTGGTGGGGTTGGATTTTGACGCTGAAACAGTTTCCAGATTGCAGTCTGGAAATCCGCCGTTGTTTGAACCGGGGTTGGAGGATCTCGTCAAAAATGGATTGGCGGCAAAACGATTGTCTTTTACGACCGATATTGCCGAGGCACTGTGTTTTGCGGAGATCGTCTGGATTACTTACGATACGCCCGTGGACGAACATGACCGTGCGGACGTGGATTTTGTTATTGAGCGGGTTAAACGATTGTTTCCCTATCTGAAAGCGGGAACACTGGTCTTAATTTCTTCCCAGTTGCCCGTGGGAACGACGCGCCGGTTGGAAGAGGCGTATGCGACGGCGTATCCTGCCGGGGGAAAAAAGGTGTCTTTTGGTTACTCGCCGGAAAACCTGCGGCTGGGCAAAGCCATCAGCGTCTTTACCCAGCCGGATCGGGTCGTGGTAGGCGTCCGGTTTCAGGCCGACCGCGATCGCGTAGCAACGCTGTTAAAACCTTTTACCGAGCGTATTGAGTGGATGTCGGTGGAATCGGCCGAGATGACCAAGCATGCGCTGAACGCATTCCTTGCAACTTCAGTTGCATTCGCTAACGAGTTGGCAGCCGTGTGTGAGCAGGTCGGCGCGGACGCCAAGGAAGTTGAACGGGGACTGAAAACTGAAGCGCGTATTGGGCCAAAAGCGTATCTGTCGCCGGGCGGTGCTTTTGCGGGCGGAACTTTGGCGCGTGACATTGCGTTTCTTACTCAGCTTGGAGCAGACTACAATGTGTCGCTGCGCTTGATTCCCGCGGTGCGTTTCAGCAACGATGAGCACAAAAACTGGCCGCGCCGGAAACTGAATGAATTATCGGGTAACTTGAAAAATCAGCGAATAGCAGTATGGGGACTGACCTACAAACCGGGCACCGATACTTTGCGCCGATCCGGTTCGGTAGAACTGTGCGCGTGGCTGGCAAAGCAAGGTGCGCGAGTGCACGCGCATGATCCGGTGATCAAGGAATTACCGCGCGAGTTAACCGGAATAATGACGCTCCATGCGACCCCTTTGGCCGCAGTGGAAGGCGCGTCGGTATTGGTAATTGCCACCGAATGGCCTGAATACCATACTCTGTCGGCGCAAGATCTTGTGTCGGTCATGTCCAATCCTTCGGTGATAGACGCCAACCGGTTCCTGGCCAGGACACTTGGCGCGGACCCGCGTATTCGTTATCTGGCGGTCGGAGCGCCCTCCCTTGCAACTGGACAGGAGAAAAAGCAGTCATGAAAGATAAATTCGATCTTACAGGTCGGGTGGCAATCATCACGGGCGCCAACCAGGGCTTTGGATTGGCGGTTGCGCGTGCATATGTTGGCGCAGGAGCAAGTGTGCTTATGTGCGCGCGCGATGTGTCCAAGCTTGAAGAGGCGCGGCGGGAAGTAGCCGCTTTGGCTGGACCTCACCAGGCCGTTTTAGCACAGCCGGCGGACGTTTCGCAAAAGAACGATGTCGAACAACTGGTAGGCGAGGCTTTGCGACGTTTTCCCAAAGTGCATATTCTGGTCAATAATGCGGGTGTCTATGGACCTCTGGGGCTGATTGAGGAGGTTGATTGGGATGACTGGGTGCATGCGGTAGAGATCAATCTGTTAGGATCGGTATTGATGTGCCGTGCCCTGATGCCGCATTTTAAGACCAACCGCTATGGTAAAATATTACAGCTTTCGGGCGGTGGTGCGACTAATCCTTTGCCGCGCATAAGCGCCTATGCCGTTTCCAAGGCGGCGATTGTACGGTTCGTCGAAACATTGGCCGAAGAAGCGTGCGAGGATCATGTTGACGTAAACGCCATTGCGCCGGGCGCACTGAACACTCGTCTGCTTGACGAGGTGTTGGAGGCCGGACCGGGCAAGGTGGGACAGGAATTTTACAAGCGTTCACTCAAACAGAAGGCGCAAGGCGGAGCGCCGTTGGAAAAGGGCGCGGAGCTGGCGGCTTTTCTGGGATCGTCCGTGAGCGATGGCATTACCGGTAAGCTTATCAGTGCGGTTTGGGATCCCTGGGAGTCATTGCAGGAACATGCCGACGATTTGCGGCGCACGGACGTTTATACGCTTCGGAGGATTGTTCCCAAGGACCGTGGACTGACATGGGGAAGTTGAAAAAGGAGTCAGAATTCAGTAGCCAGTAATTAGTACAGTATGTATGAGAAACAGCGATCAAAAACAAGAATGTTAACCACGGATAGCACTGATAACACTGATGCTAAACCAAACTGTCCGACTGTCTTACCGTCTGACAGTATATCCGTGCAATCAGTGTAATCAGTGGTGAGAAGTTACTATGAAAACAAGCAAGCCAATCGGCGTGGCGGTTGTCGGGTGTGGCCTTATCGGGCGCAAGCGCGCCCAAGCGTTTGGGTCAGCGCGGCTTGTGGTCTGTGTTGATACTGTCCGCGAACGGGCAGAAGCTCTGGCACAGTCATTTAATGGCGCTGAAGCAAGTTCTGATTGGCAGAGCGCGGTTGCGCGCAAGGACGTCAATGTTGTCATTGTCTCAACCACCAACGATGCCCTTGCCCCGGTAACGCTTGCGGCGTTGAAGGTCGGAAAACCGGTCCTGGTTGAAAAACCCGCGGCGCGCTCCGTGCCGGAAATTGAATCCGTCATTTCTGCGGCCAAACGCGCGGGCGTGCCTGTGCGGGTTGGGTTTAACCACCGCTATCATCCGGCCCTGCGCCAGGCGCGCGCTTTGTTTGACGAAGGTAAGCTGGGCGAGCTCATGTTTGTCCGCGGACGTTACGGTCACGGCGGACGCGTGGGGTATGAAAAAGAATGGCGTGCCAATCCCGCGTTTTCGGGCGGCGGCGAACTTATTGATCAGGGCGTGCACCTCATTGATTTGGCGCGTTGGTTTTTGGGAGATTTCAACGATGTAACCGGGTTTGCGCATACTTATTACTGGAAAATGCCGGTGGATGACAACGCTTTTATGACGCTTAAAACTCCTTCCCGGCAGGTTGCGTTTCTGCACGTGAGCTGTACCGAATGGAAAAATTTGTTTTCACTGGAAATTTATGGCAAACAAGCTAAGTTGCATGTGGAGGGGCTTGGCGGAAGTTATGGGGTTGAGCGTTTGACTTATTATAAAATGTTGCCGCAGATGGGACCGCCCGAGACGACCGTCTGGGAATATCCTACAGGTGACAATTCCTGGCAGTTGGAATTTCAGGAGTTTCTGGAAGATATTCGCCTTAAGCGAACGCCGTCGGCTAATCTGGATGACGCCCGAGCGGTGCTTAAAATTGTGGGAAAAGTATATAAATTGAGCAAATTGCATAAATAGCTACGAGAAGCACAAAAGGCATAAATTGTGTTTCTTGTGCCTCTTTGTGGCAAAAAAGGATTAACCATGATCATAACACGCAGTCCTTTGCGCATTACCCTCGGCGGGGGCGGAACTGATTTACCGTCATATTACCGCGAACACGGCGGATTTGTCATCGCGGCGGCGATTGATAAATATGTCTTTGTCAGCGCTATCCGTCCGTTCACCCCCGGAATATTTCTAAAATATTCGCAACTGGAGCATGTGGAGCAAATTGACGAAGTCAAGCACCGGATTATCCGCGAAGCATTGCGTCTGCTGGACTTTAAAACGCCCCAGATTGAGATCACGACCCTGGCGGATATTCCCGCCGGCACCGGCCTGGGATCATCGGGCAGTTTTACGACGGCCCTGCTCAAGGCCCTTTTCACGCATCGCAAGCGTCTTGTTCTGATGAGTGATTTGGCGCGCCTGGCCTGTGAAATTGAAATTGACCGGCTCAAGGAGCCGATCGGCAAACAAGATCAGTATATTTCTTCTTACGGTGGAATCACCTGTTTTCAATTCAATGCCGATAATTCCGTGGAAGCAACGCCGCTCAAGGTTAGCATGAACACTATTCTTGATTTGGAGGATAATCTGATGTTGTTCTTTACGGGTTTTGAGCGCAAAGCCGGCGCCATTTTACAGGACCAGCATCAGCGCAGTGTCAAGTCCGATCCGGAAATGTTAAATAATTTGCATTATGTCAAGGAACTGGCGTTTCAAAGTCAAAAAGCGCTGGAAGCGGGTAATTGCGCAGAGTTCGGCGAGATTATGCACACACATTGGGAGCACAAAAAAAAGCGATCGCACGGCATGAGCAATCCGCAGATTGACGAGTGGTATGAATTGGGCAGAAAGAACGGGGCCATTGGCGGTAAATTGGTCGGGGCCGGTGGCGGTGGTTTTTTAATGTTCTATGCCGAGGACCATAAGCGCCTGCGGCAGGCGATGATGCACGCCGGCCTTGAGGAAGTACGGTTCCGATTTGATTTTGAAGGAACAAAGGTGCTGTTTTCATGAGTCTGCCGGTGGCGATTCTTGCGGGAGGGCTGGCCACGCGCCTGCGTCCCCTGACCGGACAGATACCCAAATCATTGATTGACGTGGTTGGCCGGCCTTTCATTATCCATCAGTTAAATCTTTTGCAGCAGAACGGATTGAAAGAAGTTGTCATTTGCGTGGGATATCTCGGCGAACAAATTCAAAAAGAAGTTGGCGATGGGGAACGATGGGCGCTGCGGGTGAAATATGTCTTTGATGGCCCGAAGCTTCTTGGAACCGGCGGCGCTTTGCGGCGTGCCCTGCCGGTGTTGGGAGACGCCTTTTTTGTCATGTATGGTGATTCGTATCTTGAGTGTGATTACAGTGCGATTGAAGAAGCGTTTCGTAAAAGCGGACGGTTGGGACTCATGACCGTGCTCAAAAACATGAATCAGTGGGATAAAAGCAATATTGTTTTTGAGAACGAGCGCATTTTGCGCTACGATAAAAAGAACCTTTTGCCGGAGATGCAACATATTGACTACGGTCTGGGAATTTTACGCGCGGCGGCACTTAAAGAATATCCATCAGACACGCCGTTTGATCTGGTTAAAGTCTATCAGGATCTTCTCGGCCGTGATCAACTGGCCGGTTTTGAAGTAAAGGAGCGATTTTACGAGATCGGTTCGCCAGAGGGTTTGGAGGAAACAAGACGACATATTTTATCATCATAGGAGGAGGAGTATAAATAAACATGGGTCTTCCGCAGAATCTGTGGATAAGATTGGCAGGAATTCACCACGGAGGCATCCGCCTTCGTCCCGACCTCTCAGAGAGTCGGGGCTATGGCGGGACAGGCGGAAATACGAAGAAAAGATTGCCTGAAATTACCCCGAGCGCTAAAACGCCTCGGGGCGGCGAAGCAGAAACGCATCTGTTATTTGTATTGTCATACCGAACGATTGTATGGTATAAGCGAACACATGAACACATTGGCGCAATTGTTTTGCTCAAGGGTGCGAGCGGAGGTGTTCCGCTTGCTCTTTAGCTCTTCTCCAAACTCTCTCCATTTGCGCGAAATTCAGCGCCGGGCGGGGCTTTCCATCGGCACGGTGCGGCAGGATGTTGAAAAGCTGGCCGCTTTGGGCGTGGTTTTGCGCCGAAAGGACGGCAATCGCGTCTATTACACCGCAAACGAATACCATCCGCTTTTCACGGAAATTCGCGGACTCGTGCTTAAAACTTGCGGCCTGGCTGATGTGCTTGGTGAAGCCTTGAAGGGTAAAGGCGTCTATTGCGCGTTTGTTTTCGGCTCGATTGCGCAAGGCACGGCAACGCCGGAAAGCGACGTGGATTTGATGGTCATTGGCGATATCGGACTGCGAAAACTGACGGGGCTATTGGCTGGCGTTGGTAATCAGCTTGGACGCGAAATTAATCCGCACGTTCTTGGCGCCACCGAGTTTTCCAAACGTTTAAAAACCAAAGAGCATTTCGCGGCATCGGTCATGGCGTCGCCGCGAATCTGGATAGTGGGATCGGAAGATGACCTTAAAGCAATGGGCAGATAACGGCTGGCTCAAGCCGCATAAAACCAACCGGCAAGAGGTCGGCAACCTGCTGGCCATCGTGCGCCGCGACCTTGCCGATGCACAGGCCGGCGGGATTTCACCGGACTGGCGTTTCGGCATTGCCTATAACGCTGCGCTCAAGCTCTGCACCATCCTGCTTTATGCCAAAGGATATCGTCCGACACAGAATCTGGCCCATTACCGCACACTGCAAGCCCTGCCGCTGATTCTCGGAACCGAGCGCAAGCCGGACGCGGATTATCTTGATGCCTGCCGGACCAAGCGCAACACGGTGGAATATGATTATGCCGGAGGAGCGACAGACACAGACGCCAGCGAGCTGATCGAATTTGCAAAAACCTTGGAAACGCACGTACTTGACTGGGTCAAGTCCAGATATCCCGATTTACTGAAGAACTGAATGCACAAGCTTTTGTACTAAAGCGTAGAGAGTGAATAGCTTGCAGGATTGTTTGGTAATTTCCTCCGAAGGCGGATCCGCCTACGGTGGAAACGACCCGCAAATTGTACGGAGGAGCTAAAACCATGAATTACACCCATCAGCATTTGACCGAATTAACTGAGATCGCGGCCAAATTGGATATACCCGCGATTGATCGAATGGTTGCGCTCCTGGCAGAATTGCGTAGCCGGGAAGGCAGGCTTTTTTTCCTTGGTGTCGGCGGCAGCGCCGCCAACTGTTCCCATGCCGTGAATGATTTCCGCAAAATTGCGGGGATTGAGGCCTATGCCCCGACGGACAATGTCTCCGAATTGACCGCACGAACCAACGATGATGGCTGGGCGAGTATATTTGCGGAATGGCTCAAGGGAAGCCATTTGTGCAAAAAAGATATGCTTTTTATCTTTTCGGTCGGGGGAGGTAATCTGGAAAAAAATGTCAGCCCAAACCTGGTGGCGGCATTACAGTATGCCAAACAAATCGGTGCGCAGGTGATCGGCATCGTCGGACGCGACGGAGGCTATACCGCGAAAGTGGCGGATGCCTGCGTGGTGATTCCAACGCTTAATCCGGAAACCGTAACCCCGCATGCCGAAGCTTTTCAAGCGGTGATTTGGCATCTTATGGTGTCTCATCCTGCTTTAAAGAAGGCGGCGACAAAATGGGAGTCGGTGCGTTAATGACCCGGGCAGTTTTCCTTGATCGGGATGGCGTTATCAACCGTGCGTTAATGCGTGACGGCAATCCGTATCCGCCGCGTAACATCGAGGAATTGGAGATTCTGCCCGGCGTTGCGGAAGCGCTGGAGCGGTTGCGCAACGCCTGATTTAACCTCATTGTTGTCACCAATCAGCCCGACGTGGTGCGGGGAACGCAGAGCAGAGCCAAGGTTGAGGAAATCAATGCGGCGCTGAAGTTCCGCTTGCCAATTGATGAATTCCGGGTATGCTATCATGATGACGCCGACCGATGCGACTGCCGTAAACCCAAGGCCGGGGCGCTGTTGCAATCAGCCGAAAAATTCGGTATTGATTTAAAGGCCAGTTTTATGATTGGCGACCGGTGGCGCGATATCGAGGCCGGGCGGTGCGCCGGTTGTAAAACAATTTTAATTGATTATCATTATGTAGAGACAAAAGAGACAAAACATATTGAACCCGATTATCGTGCCTGTGACTTGACCGGAGCGGCGAATTGGATTCTTAGTACCTGATACACGCAAAACCGTTACAAAAAAATAAAATTTCCGCCCTAAGCGGATCCGCCTCAGGTGGAAACTACGAAACACGCTGAAAACGCAAAATAAGCCCACTACGATTGGTTTCGCGTTCATTCGCGCATTTCGTAGTTGTAAAAAATTGAGTTGCGGACTTTTGCCCGCCTTAGAACAGAAAGGAAAACCGGATGAAGAAAATTGAAGATTTGAAGATCAAGATTTTTGCCGATGGCGCCGACAAGGCCGGCATGCTTGAAATGTATGCCAAACCGTATATCAAGGGCTTTACGACAAACCCAACTTTGATGCGCAAGGCCGGAATAAAAGACTACCGTGCTTTTGCGCTGGATATTGTGAAGGCGATTCCTGACCGTCCGATCTCATTTGAAGTTTTTTCGGACGAGTTTTCCGAAATGGAGCGGCAGGCGAACGAGATCGCCGGTTGGGGGCAGAACGTTTATGTCAAGATTCCTATCACCAATACGCGCCGTGAGCCTTCTTATGATCTTATCCGCAAGCTGACGCGCGCCGGCATTAAATTGAATGTCACCGCAATGATGCCGTTGTGTCAGGTGCGCGATTTGGCCCAGTACCTGGCGGGCGGGGCGCCGTCTTATGTATCTGTTTTTGCGGGAAGGATTGCCGATACGGGACACGATCCTGTGCCGCTCATGGCGGCGGCGGTGGAGCTATTACGGAATTTGCCGAACGCCGAACTCATCTGGGCCAGTCCGCGTGAACTTTTGAATATCTTTCAGGCTGAATCAATCGGTTGCCATATCATCACAGCCACGAACGATATTATTAAAAAGCTGGAATTGATCGGCAAGGATTTGCCCGAATATTCTCTGGATACGGTTAAAATGTTCTATGCCGATGCCCAAAAAGCCGGTTTTGTTCTTTAGTCCGGATTAGTGTGTATTTCTGCCACCGTGGCGGCATCAGGATGACGGTTCGAATAGATTTTCAATGAAAAATATTAAAAGGATACTGATTTATCGTATCGGTCAGCTAGGCGATACCATTAATGCCTTGCCGGCGTTATGGGTATTGCGCAAGCACTTTCCCTCGGCACAGCTATGTATGTTGGTTGATCGCCATCCGGTTGCTCATTACGTGATGCCTTGTCAGGTTCTGCCCCGGGACGGGCTCATTGACGATTGGATAGAATACCCAACCAGTATAACCGGAGTGCAGTCCAAACTGCTGGTGAAGCTTCTGTTTGATCTTCGTCGTCGCCGCTTTGACATTATGGTCTACTTGGTGTCGCGCGAACGCCAACCCTGGCGTGTATGGCGCGATTTGGCATTCTTTCGTCTGGCCGGCATACGGAATTTCATTGGACACGAAGGACTCCACTCGATAACACCCAGAGTGGAGGGCCGTCCACTCCCCTTGGTGGAACACGAAGCTGATAATTTACTCACCCGCCTCTCTCTCAGTGGCATACCTGTTCCCCCTCCCGGAAAAGGGTGTATGGAATTGTGTCTCACAAACGAAGAGCAGGAGCAGGCTGCTTGTTGGATAATAGATCGTATTGGGAAGCAATTTAACCAATTGTCCTTAATTGGAATTGGGCCTGGCAGTAAATGGCCCTCCAAAGTGTGGTCCGAGGAACGTTTTGCCGAGCTTGGGCGGCGACTCATTGCCCAGCTCGGCGCATATCCGATTGTCTTTGGAAGTTCCGAGGAATATGATCTCGGCGAGCGATTGGTGGCTCGATGGGGACGGGGGGCCAATGCCGCCGGGCAATTAGGGGTTCGACAGGCGGCGGCGGTCTTGAAAGCGTGTCGTCTTTATGTTGGCAATGATACCGGCACAATGCACTTGGCGGCCGCTGTTGGAGCGCCATGCGTGGGTATCTTTGCGGCCCACGATTGGCCCGGTCGGTGGTATCCCTATGGCGCAAAGCATATCATATTACGCCGTGCCGTGCCGTGTGAAGGGTGTTTGCTTAGAATATGCATTGATGGGGGAATGCGGTGTCTGAAACTGGTCAGCGTAAATGACGTATTTGTTGCTTGCCAACAGGTGTGGCGGCCAAATTATTGACGGTGCGCCACATATATTAAGCATGTTTCATTAAGGCTGCTCATGTCACTGATATTATATACATTATTATCGCTGATAATAAACGGCTTAATATTTTTTTATACGAGAACCAGGTATAATAAATATGTATTAGTGTCTTTTATCGAGCTTATTTTTGTCGTCCAAGCGCTGTTTTTGTTCGTCTATTTATGCGCGGGAGGCGAGACTGTAATTGGATCAACTCAGGTTTATGTTGATATCGCGGCCCGCCCGCAAAGGATTTTCCTGGCATTAACGTTTGTCCCGGTTATCAGCCTGATAACGCTGATGATATTGGGAATGGTCATCCAGGTAATTGGCGGTTCCGGGCGTTTGCAAATTAGAACTTACGAACCATCTACATTCCATTTTCTATTAGCATTAAACGCATTGTCGCCGGCATTCTATTATATCGCTTTTGCGCTCAACGATCTTGGCGGTGAAATTCCGGGAATTGGTTTAATCGTCCATGTCCTTCTTTTTATACACGGTGCTTTGTTTTTAGGGCCGGCGATAGTCGGCTATTACCACAAAACAAAACGAGCGTTCACTTATATATTTTTTGCGGCTTATGCGTATTCAGGCTTCTACGCATTTCAAGAGGGGTCGCGAGGGGTATTGTTTTTTCCGATATTATATTACACGGTTGGATTTATAATGGCGTTAAGTAAACGGCAACAAAGATATGCCATCCTGATTTTGTTAATCGGCACCCCCCTGGCGCTATTTGCGAGCGGCCTGATACAAACTTATCGCCTCGAAGTTAGATCCGGCGGGCAAACCAGTCCGATAGAGCGGGCGGCGAGTATGATCGGCAATATGAAGGCAAACGTTCAATCAATTTCTCCGCTTGAATCAATTCGTGAAGGTTTAGGCCGCATGGTTGTATGGAGCAGTTTAGCGGTAGTTTCTTTGACACCCGAGGAAATAGAATATCGGGGATTTACAAATATTCGGACGGAAATTCAATTAGTCAATCAAAGATCAAGCGTGAGAGACGTTCAATTAACTCATGAAGCATTCGCGGAAGAAAGGATTGGATTCGGAGCGGCTATGGATTACGGGTTTCCTGCTGCTTACGGCGTTACAGTGCCGTTTCCCCTGGTAGCAGAAGCTTGGTCGCGGGGAGGGGCGGTTGTGCTTGCTATATACACCATATTATGGTGCATGGTGGTTATGATTTTAGAAGTGTTTGCCAGAAGACTTTTTAGGAAATGGCCCAAAATAATAATGTTCATAATTGCGATAGAAGGGGTTGTCGTTTTCTGGAAAGGCAATGATTATGGATTTGTTTATCAATTGCGAGGTTTGGCGCTAACAACATTATTCTGGTTTACTATTTTATACTTCCTTGAAATATTTAATTTGCCGGCAAGAATGAAGCCTAGCTAATCTATTCCTCCAACCCTATTTCATAAATGCATGTTTTAATTGATGCCTCAAATGTTACCGCGGTCGGACCATGTTCGCTTGTATTGAGCCTTTTGCCGGCTCTCCTGCGGGCGCTGTCTGGACGGCAAGTTTCTTTACTTTTGCCAGAAACTTCAGGTTTTAGATCTTTGACTATCGGCGATCAGACACGTGCTATTTATTTGGAAATTACGCGTGGCAAATTAAATGATCTTTCCCGGTTTAAGCGGCTATATTGGGATTTGCCGCGCCTGGCGGATAAATTGAATCCGGATATGGTTCTGACTTTAGGAGACCTTGGGTCGTTGCGACTGCATTGTCCTCATGTCATATTTCTGCATAACGCATGTTTTGTCTATTCCCGTTCCGAGGTTAAGAATCATGCATGGTCGTTAGTAAAATATAGTTACATGATTCGGCATCTTGCATGGAGCTTACGTTCGGCCAGCCGTATCATTGTGCAGACGCCTGTTATGGCTGAACGTTTAGCTCAACGATATTCAATTTCATCTGAACGTATTGTTCAGATTCCCCCGCCCGTGCCTCAGCATGTTCTCCTTGGTTTGGACAGTCAGACTTGTTTTGCGCCAATTGAGAATTGCGCCAAACCGGTTCGCCTGCTCTTTCTCGCCGCATATTACCCGCATAAAAACCACGCTATCTTAACTTCTGTGGCGGAAGAATTGCGCAGACGCGGTTTAGCGTCGCGTGTGCATGTTTTTATTACGTTGGATGAAAACCAGGGCGGATGGCGTTCTCTTGAAAAAACGATTGAAAAATATCCTGGCGTTATCACAAACTTAGGCAGATTGCCATCTGAGCAAGTAGCCGATGCCCTCCGCGCATCGTCGGCGTTGTTCTTGCCGACATTAACGGAAAGTTATGGTTTGATTTATCTGGAAGCCATGGCATGCGGGGCGCCTATTCTCACATCAGACCGCGATTTTGCGCGTTGGATGTGTCGCGACTTGGCGCTTTATTTCGATCCTCTCGACGCCGCATCTATAGTTGATGCGATTGAATTATTGCCGCGATTGAAAACGCGGGATTTTGCCCAAAGGGCGAAAAACCATCTCCAAACTTTTCCGAAGGATTGGGACGAAGTGGCACGCGCGTTCTGCGGTGTGTTGTGTGAATCGCACCATTCATAAAAATTGTTTCTAAACAGGTGTCATTGTTCAAAAGACGCGATATGTTGTGGCGAAAACGATTGTTTATGAAGTCCGAAAAAAAGCCGTTCCCATCAAAAATTATTCGTCACTTAATAATGGTTCTTGCTTTTGCCGCTTAATCGTGTTTTAATTTACAAACTTTCGTGCACATAAGCGTAAAAGTTCACGAAAAAGTATTCCGGATAAAAAAGGCGTAACGACAAAGCCCGCCATGGATTCGGGGAATATACAGGAGGTCGTTTTGAATAAGCGAGGAATGTTGCAGGAAAAGTTACGCTCATTATTTGTTGGAGCAGAGGGATGGAGCACTGCAAGCAGTCTCTTTCTTGCTGCATTCTGTGTGCAATGGTATGTGTCCGGCGCGTCATTTGCGCTTAAAAGTTTTAGCGATCGAACTATCGGCATTGTCGTATTACAGGCCGTGGATGTGACAAAACGCACAAATACCTATGTGTTTGCCATACTCCTGTTGGCGATACTATTCTTTGTTTTTCTCCTTCTACATAACATATTTACCAAGTGGCTGGATCAACCCTCCGCCAGACCCGCATTAACGAATTATCGAAACCTGGTTTTTGACATATCAGCACTGGGTCTTTTTAATATCTGGTGGGGTATAATCCAACAGTCGGAGCGGGCGGCTTATTCTTCCTATCTCATCCTAGCCATTATGCTGATCGCTTACTTGCTTCTGATTGGCCGGAGATGGTTTTCGGGGAACACGTTTGTCCGGCAACTCGAACAGCATTCGTATAGTATAATGATCGCCTTGTTGATTCCTGTCTCGATTATTCTTGCGTACATGGTCATACTTGACCGTAGTCTTGCCGTTACGCAATCGGTCATCGTCGCGTATATAGGAATTGCAGGTATCTTATTGATCGCTGATGGACTGTTTATTAAATGGTGCCTGGTCAAGGGACAAGACCCTGGCAGGATGCTAAACACATTGACGCTGGCTTCTATTCCGCTGCTGTTAATCCCCGTTTCTATTCCACTCTCGAATGAATTGCAATATACGCTGTCAAATATCATTTTCAGCGGCAGTGTAGTGGCGGGGGGTGTTTTTGCCGTACTGCTCCTGGGCTCTGCCGCATTATTCTTTTTGACATATCGGCGGGAAAGCGTGGTTAAACCTGGCCTCACCATCCTTAACAACATTGTTCTGCCTATCCTTGTGGGAACAGTCACTTTATATCTCTATTACACCCCACAAAGTAGCCATATTTTGTTTGATTTATTTCACGAAGGGGAGACCTTAATCACAGCCCAGCAAATGTTTCAGTTTGGGGCTATTCCTTTTGTGGATATTTTCCCCACCCATGGTTTATCGGGGGAATACTCGCAAATCCTTTATTCTCTGTGCAATGGCTATTCGTTTGTAGAACCTTTGTTATGGAACTGGATAGACACACTAGTCTGGTTGTTGCTTTTCTTCTTCTTATTTAAGGCTTTATTGGGTCCGCAAAAAGCTTTTTTGGTCACCATGTTCTTGCCCGTAAAAATCATTATTTATATGCACATCATTGTCGTATTGCCATTGTTGGTATGTGCCTGGACATTCTCTTCAAACAATACACGAACGGGTGTGAAAAAATATCTTGCGCTTTGGATAATATGCATTCTGATGTTCTTTTGGCGTATTGATTTTGCAGTGGCTTGCATGGTGGCTGTTCTTGCTATTTATGTCATCCTTCAAATTCATAAACTATTCAACCGACAGTTAGAAATTGGCGATATGGTTTCCTTTGTCATGACGGGAGCACTCGTTCTCCTGTCAATACTTTTACTTCTGGCTGGGTTGTGTTGGTGTCACGCTCGGCCGGTGGGTGAAGTGCTTGCGCAAATCGTGCGGTTCTGTACTTACCAGGGTCCGGTGCAAGCATATCAAGTTCTTTATAGCGAATTCTCTGGATTAGTGCTGATCCAATATTTACTCGTGCCGGGCATGTCCCTGGGCTGTATAATCATATTTTGCCAATTGACGGCAAGGAAAGACAAGGTACATTCCGAACAAATTATACTGACATTTATGGCCATATTTTTCTTAATCATGAGTGTAAGAACTACCCAGCGGCATTGTTTGCTAGAGGGTTTGAACCTTCTGGGTTTTATATTCTCAAGTTCACTGCTGTTTTTGATGTTTCGGCCAAAAGCAAAGCAGGTTGCGTTTGGGGTTTTCCTCTTTGTCTTTGGCATGAACTTGATCGTCATGCCTCTTCCTCCTAAACAAGGCGTGCTGGTAGATAGATTGAAAATCCAGATTGCCGATGGAGGCAAGTTAAAACAAATGTTATTATCCAATGAATTCTTTTCCTTCCAGAATTGGAAAAATAAAGCGCAGCGCGTGATAATTAGCGATGCGCAGTATAAGGATGTGGTCCGGTTCTTAAGTCGAAACCTGCTCCCCGGCCAGACCTTTTACGAATTTGTTAACCACCCGCTGTTGTATGTGGCTGCCAATAAAGAAATGCCGGCATACTTTATTCCGGTGTTATACAACGCTTCCGATATGATTCAGGATGTTCAGGTAAAGCGCCTGCAAAAATTTTGGGAAGGGGACCGGTTGCCCTTTGTCGTCTTTAAATCTAGTACCGCTTGGGATGCACTGGATGGCCTCCCAAATGAAGTTCGCTGCTACCGGATTGCCGAATTTATCTACGGCCACTATCGTCCCCTGGGGAAAATGGGCGGCTACCAACTTTGGGTAGACAAACGCAAACCGTTAAGCTATGACGCGGCAATGGATCCAACGGCATCCCTGATGAAGTTTCGCCCCGACACGCTTAAATCAAACGACCTTAAGGTGCTCTCTGCAAACGAGAATACAATCGACATACAGGCCGGTACCATGGATCCATATTTCTTGGAGTTCATTGATTCTCCGCCCGGCGGCATCCCGATTGATAGTAGCGAACAAGGCTGGCTTCTTTCTCTCCAATACCGTTCATCTGTTGCTGGCGATCTGCAAGTATTCACTCTGACTGGTGATATGCCGGGCTACAAAGAGGAATTCAGCACGCATGCCGATATTCAAACAACCATCAGGTCGACTCATGTTATTATTCCACTTAGAATGCCGAAGGGATCTCGCAGAATAGTGGATGTGCGTCTGGACATACCCAACAATGCGAACTTCAAGCTGGAGGAAATGCGACTATTGCCTTCGTCTTCCTTACTGCCCGAAACGGAGATCAGCCAAGGCTTTGATCTCAAAAAGCTGCCTTACATCTGGGGACAGTATGATGAAAAGCATGCGGCTTATGCCACCACAGAACTCCAACAGCTAATGACAGAAAAGAAATTAAATGTGCAGCCAAAGCAGCCGCTTGTGTTGCCTTTGCAGCCGGATTATGATAAATCTACCGGCAGTTATCTGCATTTCCGTATTTCTGCCAGTGAAGAAGCCCAGGTAACCGTAAAATACAATAATACCGGTGATGGCAGAAATTCCAGCATTACCTTTGATGTCGTCCGTTCTGGGCCAGCGCTCGATTACCTGGTGCGCATGAGCACTCAATGGGCTTGGGTGGCCAAACCCATAAACAAGGTGACCATCACCACAACGGCTCCCATCACCATTGAACAGGTTTATTTGCGAAAAGGAGATTAGGATTCCCGTATGGAAAAATACCGGTTCTTGATCCTGGGCGCTGGTATCAGTGGATTGACCCTGGCCGCGCGTTTGCAACAAATAGGAGAGGATTCTTTCCTGGTGCTGGAAAAAGAAGCCAGCGCCGGAGGGTTGTGCCGCAGTGTGCTGGTGGACGGCAGTCCATTGGATATCGGCGGTGGCCACGTTTTAGATGTGCGCAACGAGGCGGTCAATAATTTTGTGTTTGCTTACCTCCCCGCCAGCGAATGGAACCGTTTTGACAGGATTACGAAAATTCATCTGAACAAGTTCGAGATCGATTACCCGTTTGAAGCCAATATCTGGCAGTTGCCTATTGATGAGCAGGTGGAGTACCTGGTTTCCATTTCCAACGCCGGCTGCAATCTGAGGTATCCCCAGCCAAAGTGTTTCAGCGAATGGATCCCCTGGAAACTAGGAGAGAAGATCGCACGGGATTATATGCTGCCTTACAACCAGAAGATCTTTTCGATCGACTTGGACGAGCTCAGCACAGAGTGGCTGCATAAGCTTCCAAATGTATCCATTCGGGACACATTGAAAAGCTGTCTGTTGCGGAAGCCTTTTGGAAACCTGCCTGCCCATGCAGTTTTTTTATATCCCAAGCGCCACGGATACGGAGAATTCTGCGTTCGCCTGGCGCACACCCTGACCGGCAAACTGCGCCTGAATATGCCCGTTACCTGTCTGGATTTTGAGCGGTGTCTGGTCAACGAAAGTTATCAGGCCGATGTGATTGTTAACACCATTCCCTGGACGGAAATGGAAGATTATCCGACCATCCCCGATTCTGTGCGCGCCGACATCCGCCGCCTGAAATATGCTTCGATTGATATAGCCTATTACCCGGATAATCAAGACACCCCGGCGCAGTGGACGTATTTTCCAGATATGAGCATTCCCTATCACCGCATCCTGCATCGTCACAACTTTATGCCGGCGGGGGCACGCGGCTATTGGACCGAGACCAACACCAAGCGGCTGACGGCAGAGCAAATTGGTCTCCGGACAGATCATTTTCACAACCAATACGCTTATCCATTATATACACTAGATAAATCAGAAGCACTCCGCAGGATATTGGCTTGGGCCGGTACCCGGGGAGTGATTGGATTGGGACGTTGGGGAGAGTGGGATCACATCAACTCGGACGTCGCAATTCGCAACGCATTGGCCCTGGCGCAAAGGCTATCTCGCAGAAACATAAAATGAAAATTGCCCTTTGCCTGCTCACCTGGAATGAAATCACCGGTTGTCAGCATGACGTTCCGGTGATTGATAGGTCGCAATTCGATGAGATTTATGCGGTCGATGGCGGCAGTAATGATGGCACCATAGAATATCTGTCCGGACGAAATATACCGGTTTACGTCCAACCCAAACCCGGTCTTAATGCCGCCCATGTATATGCGGTTAAAAAATGCAACTCAGATGCAATTGTCTTCTTCCATCCCAAAGGTAGCGTTCCGGTGGAAGATACGACCCGCTTCCGTAGCTATTTTGAACAGGGGTATGATCTGGTCATTGCCAGCCGGAACATTAAAGGCGCCAGAAATGAGGAGGATGGACATTTTCTCAAACCGCGCAAATGGTTTGTTTCGTTCCTGGCGCTATGCGCGGCGCTTTTATTCCACAGAAATGGTCCGATTATCTGGGATGTGCTACATGGTTTTCGCGGCGCAACCGTGAAAGCATTTCATAGTATCGAGCCAGCGGATTACGGGGTATCGATCGATCTTGAATCGGTGAGTCGTGGCTATAAAAAGCGCCTGAAGATGATGGAATTTCCAACAAAAGAACAACCGCGCCGGGAGGGGGCATCTCATTTCAAAGCCTTGCCTACCGGATGGAAACTGCTGAAATATCTTTTCCAAGAATATCGAGGACAATAACTTTCTGAAAAACAGTGGTCATATAAGTGTCCCTGCATTGCCGGTGTTGGAAGCGATGTCGTGTGGCACTCCAGTTGTAAAGTCCAATGTGTCTGCGATGCCAGAAATCATTGGCGACACGGGTTTGTTAATGGGCTGGCCAGATCCTTAGCGCGTTTGTGGAAAAGGGCTTCCGGAAAGATGAATTCTTTTTCTCCGCCTGATGTTTCCATATGCATGGTATCACTGAACTGCAGGGGTGTTCTGAAGAATTGTCTTGATTCCCTGTGTTCCAGTGTTTTGCCATTTTCTTATGAAGTTATTGTTGTCGATAACGCGTCCTCGGATGACACGGTGGCTGAAGTGAAAGCTTACGACTTTCCTCGACTACGATTACTCCGAAACGACAAGAACGTCGGTTTCACTAAGGCGACCAATCAAGCCATTAAGCTGTCTTCCGGCAGGTATATTCTTTGGCTTAATACCGACACGGTATTGAAGCCTGGAGCTCTGCATCAGTTATGCCTCTATTTGGATGACAATCCTAAAGTTGGCATTGTAGGCCCAATGGTATTGAACGCGGATGGCACGTTTCAACCGCAATGTCGGCGGGGATTACCTACTCCATGGGCTTCTCTTGCGCATTTGTTAAGGTTAGATCTGCTGTGGCCGCGGCATGCGGGTATCGGGCAATACTTACTCTCATATTTGCCTGTTGAGCAAGCCTGTCAAGTGGATGCCGTCTCGGGCTGTTGTTTAATGGCAAGGCGACAGGTCTGGAATGATGTCGGTCCTCTGGATGAAGATTATTTCGGCTTTGGAGAGGATTTGGACTGGTGTGCTCGTGCAAAAAAAGCGGGTTGGGAAGTGTGGTACTATCCCCGAAGTGTCATCGTTCATCTCAAAGGACAGGGTGGTGTTCATGCCAAGCCGTATCATAAGGTTTGGGGCATTCATCAGGCCATGCAGATGTTTTATTTTAAACATTTAAAGGCCAATTATCCTTGGTTTGTAACAGGACTGGTGTATAGCGCGATATGGTTCAGTTTCGTTATTTCAGGCGCAATGGTTTGGCTTAAGCAGATAACACAGGGCCGGTTGCGGTCAAGTTGAGTTTTATTGAGACAATATGCAATTGCTCGTTACCGGTGCAAATGGTTTTTTTGGCAGTGAGCTTGTTCGGCAGACGGCGGATGCCTGTTTGCACCTCCGTGCCACCGATAGGCAGGAAAAATCTGTATATCCGGATATAGATTACCGTCCTGCCGACATCCTTGAGCCGGCAGGTCTTGAATTGGTTATGCAGGGTGCTGAATGTGTTATTCATGCCGCCGGTCTGGCGCATGTCTTTGATAAAAACAAAGCCAAAAAAGATTCATTCAAAGAAATTAATGAAATCGGAACGGCAAACATGGTACAAGCCGCCGCTAGGGCCGGCGTGCGCCACGTTCTTTTGATTAGTTCCGTTTCGGTGTATGGGGGTAATCGTGAAGGAGGCCATGAAGACTCGGGCTGTTACCCGGCGGGAAAATATGCCGAAAGTAAATATCAGGCCGAACTACGCGCGATCGAAATTGCCAAAACATCCGTAATGGCGCTCACAATACTACGCCTGGCCACCCTTTATGGCGAGGGAGATCCCGGTAACGTGGCGCGGTTGATGAAGACGATTGACCGTGGACGCTTCATCTGGGTCGGCACGGGTTCCAATCGTAAAAGCTTGCTCTACAAAGGTGATGCGGCGCGGGCAGTCTTGGCCGTTTTGCGGAGTTCTCCATCAGGAATAAATATTTACAATGTTTCGGCTATGCCTTGCGCGATGCGCGACGTTGTAGATGGGCTGGCATCGGCATTGGGACGGCGTGTTCCCGCGTGGCATATTCCGGCCTCATTGGTTTTATCTGTCGCGAAAATGCTTTCTGTTGTGACGGGCGGACGAGGCCGCCTGGGTAATCTGCCGGCAACGATGCAAAAATGGCTGGCCGATGATACGTATTCTGCCGGTAAATTTGAGAAAACATTCAATTTTAAAACGCAGACAAGCCTGGCGGAAGGATTACGCAGGGAAGTTGCTTGGTATCGGGGACAAGAAAAGTAATCAGAATTTTCCGTGTGTTCAGTAGGAAGCCAACGCATTCAAAATAAATTATGATTTGTGCCGAAATATGATTTATTTACCGGTTGGCTTGAAACTGTCAGAGAAATGAGGGAAGAGGGGGAGTTGGGGAAGTAAGTCAGTGGGACAAGGGAATCAGTAAGGCAGTGAATCAGCAAGACAGTGGGACAGTGAAGAAGTAAGACAGTGAATCGGCAAGACAGTGGGATAGGAAGGAAAAATGAAGGTTCAAAGGTTAATCACAGAAGGGCTACTTCGTCAGCGTGAATTACCGAGAACAGAAGACGGTAACTACCCCTAAGACTACCCCTAAGACTAGAGATCAGCTACTGGAACTGATCGGGCATAACAGCCGGGTGACGCGAGTAGAGCTGGCTCAGCAGCTTGGCATCAGCATCAATGGAGTGAAACAGCACATCCTGAAACTGAAGAAAGAGGGCCTTCTGGAAAGAATCGGAGGCAATAGAGTCGGATTCTGGCGAATCAACAATAGGGAAACCAGGGTCAGACCTTAGACTGTCAGACGGTTGGGCTGTTAAACAATCGGACCGTTGGACGGTGAAACAGTTATACAGTCGTACGCACGGTTAAACTGTAAGTCGGTCTGGAAAATGAACTTGAATCATAACCGTCAAGAATTGGTGTTGATCACAGGAGCAACCGGGGCGGTGGGGCCGTGTGTTGATGCGTTATGCTCAGCTGGGTATCAGGTTCGCTCTTTCTCGCTTGATGCCCTTCCGGGAGCATTCCCCAACGGCGTTCAATCGCTGGTCGGCGATGTTACCGATAAATTAGCGGTTCAATCCGCAATGCACGGCGTGGATGCGGTTATTCATTTGGCCGCCCTCTTGCACATCGTCAATCCCCCGCCCGAACTGCGCATTTGCCGGAACCGGATATCCATCCGCATTCGCCATCCAGTCTGGTTGTGACTTTTATATATACATATATAAAATAGTTTGACTAAAATATATGCATGCATATAATGGTGGCCAATGATTAAGCGCGCTTTATATCCAATTGCCTTTGCGGAACAGTGGGGTCGCCAGATGCGGTTCATTACCGGGCCCCGTCAGTCCGGGAAAACGACGTTAGCCCGCCAAATGCTTGGCGCGGAAGGTTCCGGCAGGTTGTATTATCTCTGGGATTTGCGCAGTGTGCGCCAGAGATACAAGGCCCACGAATTGTTTTTTACGGCGGACGCGTTCCCCGCCAAGAAGCCCTCGTGGGTGTGCTTTGATGAAATCCACAAAATGCCCAAATGGAAAAATATTCTTAAGGCGGTTTTTGATGAGACCTACGAAAAATATCATTTTATTGTTACCGGCTCGGCCAAGCTGGATGTTACCAAACGGGCCGGAGATAGCCTGGCTGGACGTTACTTTACCTTTCATTTAATGCCCCTGATGCTTTGTGAAATCATGGGGAGAGCGGAATTAAGTTCAAAAGTTCCGGCATCGGCGCGCGAGTTCGTTGAAACCTGCCTGCAGAATTCGCCGGCGGGTAAAGAACAAGATATGCTTCTTCATTTGCTGGAATATAGCGGATTTCCCGAACCGTTTCTGCGTCAATCGCGCCCGTTTTACGCCAGGTGGGCGCGGGATTATCAGGAAACGGTCATTCGTGAGGATATCGGCGCGTTAACCCGGATTGTTGATCGCGAATATATTCATGATTTATATAATTTACTCCCCGGAATGGCGGGAAGCCCCTTGTCGGTTTCGTCCCTGGCATCGCATCTGCAAATCAGTCCGGTAACAGCAAAAAATTATTTGAGACGGCTGGAAGATTTTTTCCTTGTTTTTTCCATCCGACCATATTCGCACAACATCAAGCGTTCGCTACTGAAATCCGGCAAATATTATTTGTACGACTGGTCACGGATTGCCGATCTGGGTGCACGTTTTGAGAATTATGTGGCCTGTGAAATAAAAACGAGGCTGATGTTGTGGGGCGATGCTTCCGGCGATCAGTACGGGTTATTTTATGTCCGTAACAAACAGAAGCAGGAAACTGATTTTCTGATTACTCAAAACGGCAAGCCGTGGTTACTGGTGGAAGCCAAGCTGAGCGATGGTTTGATTGAGCCGCATCATCTGCATGCAGGGGAAGCTTTAAATAATATTCCAATTGTCCAGATTTGCCGGCAACCGCATATAGCGTCAATTCAAAAACGTGATATTTATCGCATTTCGGCGGTTAGAATCTTTGGTTGAAAAGGATGATGTCCTTCACTGATTCCCGGCACGTTTGAGAAGTCCTACTAATAGCAAATAAGTTTGCAACATGATTATTTCAAAAGGCGCAACCGTTTTGGTTACCGGCGCGAGTGGTGTGGTAGGCCCGCGCGTTGTTGATGCGTTATGCTCGGCAGGACATCAGGTTCGCGCCTTCTCACTTGACGCCCTGCGGTCAGGAACATTCCCAAGCGGCGTTCAATCGCTTATCGGCGATGTTACAGATCCATCAGCAGTTCAATCCGTCATGCACGGCGTGGATGCGGTTATTCATTTGGCCGCCCTCTTGCACATCGTCAATCCCCCGCCCGAACTGTGTAAAAAATATGAACGGATCAATGTCGGTGGAACGGCAACGGTCGTTGTGGCGGTTATCTTATTAATGCATTTCTGAAACAATGCTTTAACAAAATGTAATTCATTATTGACAATCATTTACCAAGATGGCATTATTCTCGCTATGAGTATTACTGAACTTCAAGCATTAGATGCCTTGGCGCGAGCCGAGTCAAAGCGATTCCCAATCCACAGGGATATGTTCATGGCGCTTCGAAAAGCGCAAGGCAGACGTTTTATCGGGATAGTGGGACCGCGCGGCGTTGGCAAAACAGTGATTCTTAAGCAGTTGGCCATGGAAACAGATCGGTCATTCTATGGCAGTATTGATACATTTAAAGACGTTGTTTTATTTGAGTTTGCCAAGGTTCTCTTTGAGAAGCAAGGAATTCGCACGCTCTTGCTGGATGAAATCCATTTTCTGCCTGGTTTCGATGGTGAGCTGAAGAAAATTTTTGATTTTTTGCCCGATGTCCATGTGGTTTTCACCAGTTCGGTTGCCTTGGCGCTTCAGCAGTCCGCCTTTGACCTGTCCCGTCGTGTGCACTTGATTAAAGCATTGCCGTTTTCCTTTCGGGAGTATGTGCGTTTCAAGGAAGGCGTGGGGCTTACCGGCTTAATGTTGGATGACGTTGGGCATGGTAACTGGACTCCAGAGCATATGCGCTACGGATATCTTTTTGATGAATACCTGAAGGGAGGATTGTATCCCTTCGCGCTGACGGAACCCGATCCGCTGAATGTGTTGCGAAGCATTCTGGAAACGGTTCTTCAGCGTGACATTCCCAATGTGGCGAAAGTGACCTATCAGGACGTGACTTTGATCGGCAAGGCATTGACGTTTATTGGACGGTCCGCCGTGGATGGCGTTAATCCCACAACGATAGCCAAAAATCTGGGGATTACGCGATACAAGGCGATTGAATATGTTGACTTGTTGAGTAAAGCGTTCATCCTTATTCAGGTTGATCCGGAGGGGACCAATGTCCTTCGCGAACCAAAAATTCTGATGCAGATTCCCTACCGATTGCTTTACAGGTCGTGGGACGATGCCATCGGCGCCGTGCGGGAGGATTTTTTTGCCACCGCCATGAATATGGCGGACATGCCTTTTCATTACCTGAAATCAACCACGGGGCGGAAAACGCCCGATTTCTGGTTGACAACGGAATCTGGCGACTGGGTTGTGGAAATCGGCGGGCCCGGCAAGGGGCGGACTCAGTTCAAAGGGGTTCGTGTGGAAAGGAAAATGGTGTTGGCGCACGATGCCGACTCTCGGCGTAACGTCATCCCCCTGTTCATGGCGGGTTATCTTGCATGAGAAGAATCAGAAAATAGGAAATGAATATTCTTGTCACTGGTGCAACCGGCGCGGTAGGCCCGCGCGTTGTTGATGCGTTATGCGAGGTGGGTCATACTGTCCGTGCGTTTTCCCTGGATAGGCCTGCGCTTGGCGCGCTTCCGCCGAATGTGGATGAGCGCCTCGGCGATGTGACCGATAAATCGGCGGTTCAATCCGCAATGCACGGCGTGGATGCGGTTATTCATTTGGCCGCCCTCTTGCACATCGTCAATCCCCCTCACGAACTGCGCGATAAATATGAACGGATCAACGTCGGTGGCACCGCCACGGTGGTTGAGGCGGCGGTAAAAGCAGGCGTTAAACGCATCGTGCTGGCAAGCACGATTGCCGTGTATGGTCAGTCGGATGGGCGCGTTATCACCGAAGACATGCCACCGCACCCCGATACGTTCTATGCCAAGACCAAGCTGGCTGCTGAAAAGATTGTCTTGAATGCCAAAAGCACGGAAGGTCAGCCGATAGGGACCGTCCTGCGTTTTGGCGCGGTATATGGCTCGCGCATTAAGGGAAATTACGAACGTCTGGTGCGTGCTTTGGCGCGGAGTCGTTTTGTTCCGATTGGCAACGGCCGCAATCGGCGCACATTGGTCCATGATAAGGATGTAGCCCGTGCGGTTGTACTGGCTGTTCAGCATCCGGCGGCGGCCGGAAAAATCTACAATGTAACCGATGGTCAGTTCCATGAATTGCGTGAGATAATTTCGGCAATCAGCGGAGCTCTTGGACGCAAACCACCGCAATTTTCAATTCCGGTTGGTCCGGCGCGGGCCGTGGCCGGTATTATGGAAGATGCCATGCGGCTGATAGGTCGTCATTCTCCAATCAACCGGGCGACGATTGATAAATACACCGAGGATATTGCCGTGGAAGCCAACGCATTCAGAATGAATTGGGATTTGCGCCGCAATATGATTTGTCTGCCGGTTGGCTTGAAACTGTCAGAGAAATGAGGGAAGAGGGGGAGTTGGGGAAGTAAGTCAGTGGGACAAGGGAATCAGTAAGGCAGTGAATCGGTAAGGCGGCGGGTCAGCGGACAGGAAGGGAAAATGAAGGTTCAGGATTTTCGGGAGCTTGAGGTTTACAAGAAGGCATTTGATTTGCAGCAGAAAATCTTCCGGTTATCGAAAGAATTTCCGTGTGAAGAGCTGTATTCATTGACCAATCAGATTAGGCGGTCGTCGCGCTCAATCGGCGCGAATGTGGCCGAGGCATGGAAAAAGCGCCGATATGTCGCACATTTTACGAGCAAACTAACCGATGCCGATGGCGAACAGTCCGAGACAATACACTGGCTGGGTACAGCCCACGCTTGTGCGTACATTTCGGCAATCCAATGTGCTGAACTGATTGCGCTTTGCGAAGAAATCGGCCGCATGCTGGGCACAATGATTCGCGATGCCAACACCTAGTGCTCCTCCTGATTCACTGATTGACTGTTGAGCGTGTTTCATGGATAAAACGATATGTTAATAATTTGTGTCATTGGCGCGGTATCTGCCTTCATTGTCTCATATCTTGCCGTTTCAGGAATTCGTCGCTGGGTGGGCCACCGTCTGCTGGATATTCCCAATGAACGCAGTTCGCATGCGCGTCCCACGCCGCGTGGCGGCGGATTGGCAATCGTTATCGTTGTTTTGGCCGGCAGTTGGCTGGTTTTACCTTTTGTGCATACGGAAGTTGCTCCTTGGCAATGGCTGGCGTATTCGGCCGGCGCCTTGCTGATTGCCGGCGTTAGTTGGCTTGACGATTTGCGTTCTTTGTCAACCGGGGTACGGTTTGCAGTTCATTTTGCGGGCGCGGTTCTGGCGGTGTTAGCATTCGGCGCGTGGAAAGAAATTGTCATTCCCGGCATTGGAAATTTAATTTTGGGTTGGATTGGTTGGCCGTTAACATTGCTCTGGATTGTAGGACTCACCAATGCCTACAATTTCATGGATGGTATTGACGGTATTGCCGGTGGCCAGGCGGTCGTGGCCGGTCTGGGGTGGGCGATCATGGGAATTATCGGAGGCAATCCGTTGCTGTGTATCCTTGGGATATTGCTGGCATTTTCAAGTTTGGGCTTTCTCGGACACAACTGGCCGCCGGCAAAAATATTCATGGGCGATGTCGGCAGCGCCTTCCTCGGATACACGTTTGCCGTCCTGCCGGTTATCGCCGCCCGCAATGATCCGCGTTTTGTGTTGATCGGCCTGCTCCTGGTATGGCCGTTTGTTTTTGACACAACCTTCACTTTTTTTCGCCGTCTTATAAAGCACGAAAATGTTTTTGCAGCGCACCGTTCGCATCTGTATCAACGACTGGTTATTTCGGGACTTTCGCACCAGGCGGTTACCTTGCTGTATGCCGCTTTGGCGTTGGTCGGTGTTGTCCTGGCGGTCACGTTTATACTGGATTGATTAGTATCTTAACCATAAGAAACTGCGATAAAAAACAAGATGCCACGGGCATCCGCCTGTGGCGGAATGTTACCATGAAGGTCATGAAAAGCATGAAGGGATAATGGATTCTGGCTTCCATCGCTGTTTTTCTTCATGTTCTTCATGGTAAAATCGTTTGGGTTGCCGCGTCGCCAGGCAAGTGGCCACTTGTTGACAAAGTCGCCGACGTGGCGGGCATAGCCCGCTTTGGGAGCAGAGAAGAAAAAAAATTGTTCTGGTATTTTCTGGATGAAAACAAATTCGTCAAATAACGAACACACTTGCAAACGGTTCCTTTTCACGGCGTTTTATACGGCGTTTATCATGGTGTTCTTGCTTGTCAGCACCGCCAAGTCATGGCTCCCGGCAATCGGCCATTGGTTCTTTGTGCAAACAAAAATCGCAAATGCCGATGCGGTTGTTGTCCTGGCCGGAGGCGGGCCGGAACGGTTATGCCATGGAATTGAATTATTCAAGCGCGGATTGGTGCCGGAATTGTGGTATACCGGCGATCAGCCGCTTGAAACACGATCGGACTTCATGGATTCAAAACTGGCCTTGAATTTTGCGATGCGGCGAGGCATACCGAGAGATAAAATCAGGTTACTGCCTTCAACCAGCACTTTTGAGGATGGGAAAGCAATTACAGCGCTTGTGAAAGAAGAAAAAATTAAATCAATCATTGTGGTAACAAGCTGGTATCATACCAAGCGGGCCATGAATGTTGTCCGGCATTGCATTCCTGATACAAATATCTCCGTTTATGTAAGCAGTTCAACCAATTTGCCTTATACCCCCGATAATTGGTGGCGGGATGAGGAGGGATTGGTGGCGATTAACAATGAAATAATCAAGACCGCCCTTTACTGGTGGCGGTATGGGATCGCGCCATTCTGATAAGAAATGAAGAATGTAGAATGCAGAATGAAGAATGTTCAGATAGTTTTGGTTCCTATCTTTATCTGTCACCCCGCTTTGCGGGGCAAGCTTTGTGTCGGCGCCTCTGCGGTGAACAATTTGAATCGAATTAAAGATGATTTCTTCCACTATCATATATCTTGAGTTGTTTATCGCCCTCTTTTTCCTGCCCGGATTTTTTATCACCATAATCCTGGGGATTAAAAAATTTCGATTTGTGCTTTCGTTCGCACTCTCCTATTCCCTCCTTGTGCTTACGCTCCTGCCGTTTGAATATTATGCCCAGCCGATTGCCCGTTGGCAGTGGTGTATTCTGTTGGAGTGGGTGATTTTGGCAATCTTGGCCGTTGCCAAGACGTTTATAGATGGAAACTTCAAAACATCAAACGTTCAACGTTCAACGTCCAACGCCCAACCTCAGATGAACGGGTTTGGGTTCAATGTTGAAAGTTGGATGTTGAGTGTTCAAAGTTTCAGTCGCGGACGGTCTGCATTAATTCGCCGTCTCTCGATCCGCCGTCTGATAGTCCCCCTTGTCTTGGCCGGGGTAATTTGCGGCTACCTGGCATATGCCGGGGTCTATCTTGAAATTCCTTCGGATGCATGGAATCACGTAGTCCGTTTTCAATGGCAGAAATTGGATGTCATAGAGCGTGGTTTTTTTACGTCAGGTTCATTGTTCAACACAATTTTTTTAACTCAAGTGCCCCGGCATTTTATTCATGCTTGGCTTTGCCACGTTTCAGGCCTGCCGATTATGGATTCCCTCCATGTTTTAACGTTTGTCAATGTTCTGACTTTTCTTCTGGCGATATATTATTTCGGCCTGTTTCTTTTTGCCGGTCTGCGTATCAGCACATTCCGGAAAATGATGATGGCGGCTTTTGCTTCCTTATTTGCCGCCGCCACCCTTGGAAATATGGTGTTTGCCTATATTCGTTACTATGCGTTTGCCCCGGCTATTCTGAATTATGTCCTCTTTCTTGCGGCCATGGCGGTTATTATTGACTGGTTACGTTCCGACCGCTGGCTTGGGCATGCGCTCTGGATTGCGCCGGTCTTATTGATAGTGACGAACATGATTCATACCCAGGAAACATTGTTTATCTTTTTTATGACTTTGGCGCTGGGTATTATGGAAACAGTAAGGATACTTTGGCGAAAATTATCTAGCCTGGCGCGGCATAGCCGTAACCAATGTGTTTCGCGAGTCTGTCATTCCCAATTTAATCGGGAATCCAGAATTAGAATAAACTCTGATACGCTGGATTCCCGCTTCCGCGGGAATGACATCGCGGAGGAAATCTACGGGAACCGTTGGATGGCCAGAGAATGGAAAATTGTAATCCTAACCGCCGTCCTTCTCATTATGTTTTTTGCCGGTTTTGCCGCCGTCCGGCATTTTAAACCGGGGGTGTGGATTTCCTCCAATATGATCATGCCCCACGTAGCCATTCCGTCGGAGCCGGTTAATTTTATTTTTAACAAACTGCTGATCAGTCCGCCACATAACTTTTACCTTCGGTTGGCTGTGTATCAACTGTTTATCTTTTATCAAGTGGTGGGATGCTGGGGACTGTTTGTGTATCCACTGTTTTTATTGATGATCCGGCATTTTGTCAAAATTCCCTATCTCACATCCGGCATGGTTATTGTTCCGCTTTTGACGGCTTTTAATCCACTGACGGTTGATATGATGGTGCGGTTTGGGCAGGATCCGACCATATATCGGTTCCATTACTTGATTCCACTCCCGTTTGTCGGTGGTTATTTGTTTGTCCATTTTTTGGGCAAGGCGCGGGAATGGTTTCAGAGGATGCGCTCTGCTCCGGCGGAATCAGTCTCTCCAATCTGGCCGCGCCTATCATGGATTAATTTTATTGGATGCCTTCTGATTCTTGCCGGATTGATTGGCCTGGTGTTCCCGATAAATGCGGCCGGCATCTACGCGCCCTACAGTAAAATTTATACTTTGCGGAAAATTCCCGCCGGAAACGATTATCATTTGTGTGATGATCTGGGGAAAATCATGGCGAAGTATGAAAACAAGGTGATATTGACAGATGGCTGGACCGCCGAGATTTTACGGCATTATTCGCCGAAAAACACTTACTCTCATGTGAAATGGTTGAATTCTTTAAATCCTGAAAATGAGCCGCCGGATCCATATACCTGGGAAAAACTCCGCAATCGCGGACTGATTATCATAAATCGCCGTAATGGCGGCTTAAGCATCACTGGTAGAATTGCCAAACACTGGCCGGAAGATGTTCTTCCGAAGGTCAACCGGTTTTATTCCCTTGAAACACAACATTATCTGGAGTCCCATCCCGAAAAATTCCAGAAAATCTGGTCCCGGAATCAGATTGCAGTCTATTCGGTGTATTGATAATATTTTAAAACATTTTGCCATATTGATAATTTTTTAAAAATAAGATTGGTTGTAATCGTATGCGCAATCGCTATTTATTTTTATTGGACATAGTGCTTCTGTTGGTGACTCCGACCCTTGCGTTGGTCATGCGGGTGGACAGCGCCGCTTGGGTCGCCAGTTACGTGCCGGCTCTGATTCAATTCACGATCCTGGCGCTCATCATCAAGCTGGTGATTTTTTTTCTATTTGGCCTTTATCGCCGTTACTGGCGCTATGCCAGCGTGGACGAGCTGGTCAGCATCATCCTGGCCGTCGGCAGTGCCACCCTGATTATTGCCGGAGTGTTTTTCGGCGCCGGTATCCTGGGGCTGGACAACGCGCGGAGCCTTCCCCGCTCGGTGCCGTTTATTGACGGGCTGCTGACGCTGGTAGTGGTTGGAGGATCACGTTTCAGCGTGCGGGTTGCGGCCCACAAACGCCGGCGCAGTGAGCAAAATAACAACAGTAAGGCCGTCCTGATTGTGGGCGCCGGTGATGCCGGCGCCGTGATTGCCCGCGAAATGCTCTCCAGCCGGCATATTAACATAGATCCGGTCGGCTTCGTGGATGATGATCCGAGTAAGCAGAAGAAATCCATTCACGGGATTCCTGTCCTGGGCACGCGCAAGGATATTACCCGGCTGGTAAAGCAATATGACGTTGAGGAAGTGGTGATCGCCATTCCCACCGCGCCCGGCAGCGTGATTCGTGAAATCAGGACCCTGTGCGAGGCCGCCGGCGTGCCGTCGCAGACCATGCCGGGCATGTATGAGATCCTGTCGGGCCAGATCAGCGTCAGTCAGTTGCGTAACGTGGATATTGAAGACCTTCTGCGCCGGGAGCCGATTTGCATCAATGCCCAGGATGTTGCGAAAATGCTCTCCGGTAAGCGCGTGCTGGTCACAGGCGCCGGCGGCTCGATCGGGTCGGAACTGTGCCGTCAAATGGCGTGCTGGTCGCCGGACCATCTTATTCTTTTGGGTCATGGTGAAAACAGTGTCTTCCTGATCGAACAGGAACTGCGCCACCGTTGGCCGAAACTGTCCCTGGGCGTGGTGGTGGCCGATATCCGCGATTTTCCGCGGCTGACGGCCATATTCGCGCAGACCAAACCCCAGGTCATCTTCCACGCCGCCGCGCACAAACATGTGCCCATGATGGAAGCGAATTGCGAAGACGCCATCAGCAACAATGTCGGCGGCACGCGGGCGCTGGTTAAACTGGCGGAGCGGTTTGATGTCGAACGGTTTGTGCTGATTTCCTCCGATAAGGCCGTGAATCCGACCAACGTGATGGGCGCGACCAAGCGCGTGTCGGAAAAAATCTTGCAGGCCGTGGCGCAACGAACGGGCCGCCCGTATGTAGCCGTGCGGTTTGGTAATGTACTGGGCAGTCGGGGCAGTGTGGTGCCGACCTTCCGGGAGCAGATTGCGCGGGGCGGTCCGGTGACCGTGACTCATCCCGATGTAACCCGCTATTTTATGACCATTCCTGAAGCGGTCCAACTGGTGCTCCAGGCGGCTACCCTGGCCGGCACTGAGTGCCAAAGCGGGGTTTTTGTGCTCGACATGGGGAAACCGGTAAAAATTGTGGACCTGGCGCGGGATCTGATTGAACTCTCCGGTAAAGAGGTTGGCCGGGATATTGAAATCGTTTATACCGGTCTCAGGCCGGGAGAAAAACTTTTTGAAGAACTTTTCCGTGATGGTGAAGATTACCGACGCACGTGCCACGATAAAATCTTTGTGGCCAGTGATCGACCTCTGGTGACTGGGGAGCAGTGTGAAAGTGACCAAAGGGATGAAGCCCAGTTAACCTCCCTTGTGGACCAGCTTCTCAAATCGGCTGAAATGGGACGTCCGGATGAAGCCCGGCGGCTGTTGAAAATTATTATTCCCAATTACATGCCCTCTAAGTAGATCAAAGAATCATCAACTTCTTTGCTTGCGAAGCTAGGCAGAGCAAGTCCCTACCATGTTAACAATACGAAAGGCAGACCTAGACAACAGACAGCATGCCGTGTTAATTTCAGAAATCAAACAACATCCTAGACGTTTATTCGTTTTGGTTAAAATGGTCTTGACGACGCCATTTTCTAATGTAAATTGGCAACGAGGGAATTCTATTAAAGGCTTCGCTGATAATAAATTTCTTATGAAGGGCTCGCGATTGAGCGATTCCGGTTTATGGGCATATTTGCACAAACGGCCGGCGCACTGCAAGCTGCCTTTACCGCAGCGGATATGAAGGACAGGACGGCGGCCCGGTCACAACGCCCAATATGACCAGGTTTTTTTATGTCAATTCCCGAAGCGGTGGATTTGGTTTTGCAGGCCGGTGTTATCGGCAATGATCGCGATATTATGGTTTTGGAAATGGGCCAGCCAATCCGGGTGGTCGATATGGCCAAACGCCTCATTGAACTTTCCGGCCTGCGGGTAGGGGAGGATATTGAGATTGTTTATACCGGGATCCGTCCCGGCGAGAAAGAATTTGAGGAATTGATGACGGATAATGAGAATGTGGTCCGGACTCCGTTTGATAAAATCTGGGTTATGATCAAAACCGGTTCTTCCGGCGTTCCGTCGGTGGACTTGGAGTCACTGGCCAGGTTGGCGGAAACCAACGATGAAAGTGCCCTGCGGCGCGAACTCATGCGGCTGATCCCGGATGCTTATCCGCTCATTGGGGCGAATGATCTGAAAAGTTAGGCAAATTGTGTATGCTTCATAAAAAATATTGCATTAGCTTGTGAATTTGAGTATAAGATAAAAATGAAGACAATAGACAGAATAACGTTTGATCCGGACGTAATGGGCGGAAAGCCTTGTATTCGGGGGCTCAGGGTCACGGCGGGGACAATTGTCGGTTTGGTTGCCGCCGGCCGGACGAGTGACGAGATACTAAGGTTGTATCCTTATCTGCAAGCAGAGGATATCTCTCAGGCGCTTGCCTATGCCGCATGGCGTGCGGAAGAAATTGACATTCCACTTGTCCCTGCATGAAAGTATTAATTGATATGAACCTTTCGCCTGATTGGGTGTCATGGCTTAATCAGGCGGGTTACGAGGTCGTTCATTGGTCTGATGTGGGCAATCCCAAAGCGCCGGATCACGAAATTCTGAAATGGGCAAAACAAACGGGTTATATCGTCTTTACGCATGACCTTGACTTCGGCGACATCCTTGCCGCCACCGCCACCGATGCTCCCAGCGTGATTCAAATCAGAACTCAGGATGTCACTCCTGAACATTGCGGCATTTTACTGATTAATGTTCTCAGTCGTTATACAGACGAGCTTTCCGGCGGAGCGTTGATTTCTGTGGACGAAGACCGTGCGCGGATTCGTATTCTTCCTCTGCAATAGGAAAACATTTAATGATCAACGTCCAACATCTTGATAAAATCTATCGGCTCTATCATCGCCCCTCCGACCGGTTCAAGGCTGTTTTTCGTCCGCACAAAAAATATCATCAGGATTTTTACGCGCTTCAGGATGTCTCCTTACAGGCCGGACAGGGCGAAACGCTCGGCGTAATCGGCCGCAATGGTTCCGGCAAGTCAACCCTGCTTAAAATAATCGCCGGCATATTAACGCCCACCGGCGGAACCTTAAATGTGCAGGGCAGGGTGGCGGCCCTGCTTGAGTTGGGCGCCGGGTTCAATCCCTTGATGACCGGAATGGAAAACATTTATTTCAGCGGCACGATCATGGGTTACACAAAGCGCGAGATTGATAAAAGGCTTGGGGAAATAGTGGATTTCGCCGGTATCGGCGATTACCTGGACCAGCCGGTGCGCACTTATTCCAGCGGCATGTTCGTCCGGCTGGCTTTTGCCGTCGCGATCAGCGTTGATCCCGATATCCTGCTCGTGGATGAAGCCCTCGCGGTGGGCGATATGAATTTTCAGGCCAAATGTTTCCGCAAGCTCGCCAAGTTCAGGGAAGACGGCAAAACAGTCATATTTGTAACCCATGCCCTTGATACCGTTATCCGTTACTGCGACCGGGCGATTGTTCTTGAAAAAGGACGGCTGGTTGCAGAATCCGGTCCGAAGGAAGCGGTTGACGCCTATAAACAAATCATGGCAGGTTGCGCATCCTACGATGCCGGCACATTAACCTACCGCCGCCCGTCCGGCTCGGACCGCCAGTCCGGCTCGGACACGCTTTCTTACGGGAATAATCAAGCGCAAATTGTGGATTGCGGCATACACGATGAGGCCGGACGGCAGACATGTCTTCTTGAAAACGGGAAATCTTTTACCATTAAAATGAAAGTAAAGTTCCAGGCCGATATTACCGATCCGATATTTGCCTTTACAATCAAGGATTTGAAAGGACTGGAAGTGACCGGCACAAACACGGAATTTAAAAAAAAGGAAAAAGAGGTAAATGGCTCATTCCGCAAAGGCGCTACAATCGAAGTTAGGTTTGAGCAGGTTCTCAATATGCAGTCTGGCAAATATGCACTGTCACTCGGTTGTGTCGGCAGTGATGAAAACGGGCTGGTGGTCTATCACCGGCTCTATGACGCTGTTTTGTTTGAAGTTTCTTCTTCCATGCCAATGGTAGGATTGTATGATCTGGACAGCAGGGTAACGGTTAGATCGGTTGGAGTATGAAGAGAATGGTTCTCATAGTTGCCACGCCTTTTAGCATGGCTGTCATTCCAGACATGCCAGGCGTTTCGCGTGGCATGATCGGGAATCCAGAGGAAAAAAAAATCTTTCTGGATTCCCGCTTCCGCGGGAATGACAGAAGGTGAGCGAGCTTGCCCGCCGTAGTTACGCCGTAGGCGAACGAAGGCGGGTGAGAGAAAATCTGAAGATTTAACATGGCAAAACTGATCACAGAACATCACACCGGCGCCGACCTGTATTCAGACGGCGCCGTTGAAGACGAACTGCTTGCCCTGTTTAAGGCCGACGGCGATGTTGCCGCCGTTTTGCGTAAGGATAAGCGCTGGCCGGTCTTGTATCATCTTTCCCCGGAGCGCCGGAATCTATTGGAATGGTTCCCTTTTAAAAATGACGGCAAATTGCTTGAAATCGGCGCCGGATGCGGCGCCCTGACCGGACTCTTTGCCGAAAAGGTTGCCAATGTAACCGCGGTTGAGCTTTCCGCCAAGCGCAGTCAGATTATTTATGAACGCTACCGCCGGAATGAAAACTTGGAAATAATTGCCGGTAACATCTGCGATTTTCAGCCGCGAGCTGATGCTACTCTGCGAAGTAAGCCTTCGCTACGAAGCACGAGTCCGCCCATGGCGGTAAAGTTTGAAGGCAAATTTGATTACATCACTCTGGTCGGGGTTTTGGAATATGCCCGTTCATTTATCAAGGGCGAAGCTCCGGGGCGTCAATTGCTGGAACAATGCCACGCGCTCTTAAAACCGGATGGAATTTTATTCGTGGCGATTGAAAATAAATTTGGCCTGAAATATTTTGCCGGCGCGCGCGAAGACCATACCGGCCGCTCCTTTGAAAGCATTGAAGGCTACCACGCCGATGCTCCCGCCGAAACCTGGTCGCGCGACGAGCTTTCTGCCCTTCTGCAAGAGTCCGGTTTTGACAATAGGCGTTTTTATTATCCCTATCCGGACTATAAACTGCCGGAGGAAATATTCAGCGACGATTACCTGCCGGAAATCAATCATCTCCTTAAAAACGCGCCGAATTATGACCGTGACCGCTACCGGATTTTCAGCGAAAAACTTGCCCTGATCAATCTCGTTGAAAACAGGAAATTTGATTTTTTTGCCAATTCATTTCTTGTCCTGGCCTCGGTGAAGAAATGAAGAATGAAGAATGCAGAATGAAGGATGTGGCGCGTCCCGGCGGAGCCTGGTCGTGGGAATGACAGAAAAGAGCGGGATTGTCCGTCGTATCCGTCAGTGGCGGAGGAGGCGCGCGGGAGATATCTGAAAACATAGCAGAGCGGAAGGGAACGGAATAAATGAACATAAATAAATTCATCAACGAGACGATTCAGCAGTCAATTAATGTCAAACTGAAAATCCTTGCCGACCGTTCATTCGTCGCGCTTGTTGCGCGAGTGGCGAACGCGGCCGTAAAAGTTTATCGCTCCGGCCATAAAATCATGCTGGCCGGCAATGGCGGCAGCGCCGCTGATGCCCAGCACCTCGCGGGCGAACTGGTGAACCGGTTCCGTTTTGACCGGCCGGCCCTGCCGGCGATCGCGCTTACAACAGACACATCGGTGCTTACCTGTATCGCCAATGATTTGTCTTTTAAAAATATTTTTGCGCGCCAGGTTCAGGCCCTGGGCGTGAAAGGCGATATGTTCATCGGTATCTCAACTTCGGGCAGTTCGCCCAATGTATTGAAGGCACTGGAGCAATGCCGCTCAATGAAAATCGTCAGCGTCGGTTTAACCGGCCGAAACAGCGCCAAGATGGAAAAACTTTGTGATTACTGCCTGGCCGTTCCTTCCGAAGACACGCCCCGTGTCCAGGAGGCGCACATTACCATCGGCCATATTCTCTGTGAACTGATTGAAAGCAGTTTGTTTAAAAGGGATTAGAGTTTCCAAAAATCGTCAATGGGCTTTTGATAGGCGTTAATCCGCCCGTTTAATACATCATCATACTTGACGGCTTTTCCTATTGTGGCCGATTCGTAGCATGCTTCGCATAGCGCTTTCGCACGCAATCCTTCTTCGCCGTCTATATCCGGCTTGCGATTATTGCGGATGGCATCCGCAAAATCCCACAGTTCGATGGCAAAACCATTTGCACAGCCATAAGGGAACAAGCGCTGTTTGTCGCCGTCAGCGAGCGACAATAGATAGTCAATTTGCAGTTGGTCCTTGGATAAGGTTTTGCCATCCGGGAATATGACTTGTCCACCGCCTTGGAAACAATGGAACGGAAAGCCCGCATCCATCATTGTGCCTTCGGTGCCATGGTAGTCACCGAACGATCTTTTCTCGCCGCAATAAGCCCGGGAATAAGTCCAGGTGACGCATAGGCCGCTTTTAAAACGGATAACGGCATGCCAGGCATCTTCGACGTCAGCGGGGACATTGCCTACAATGGGTGCATTCACCATCCGGCGATCATGAGTGCTCATCGTGCAAAAAACATCATCCACATCTCCAAATAAATACAGCATCATGTCGGTAAAATGAGCGCCACTGTCCATGATCATCCCTCCGCCAACCAGATTCTTGACCACGCGCCATTTAAAGGCCGAATTTTGGAGATCAAAGGGCGAATAGTTGATGACTTGGACATGAACCGCTGAGATATCTCCAATGAGGTGTTTTGTATTGAGTGCCCATTCGCATGCTCGTGCGCCAAGATAACGCCGTATATTTTCGCCGGTGGCAAGCACACGTTTTTGCTTTTTTACCGTGTCAATGATCCTGCGGCTTGCCTTAATGGTAATTCCCAAAGGTTTCTCCAACATCACGTGAAGCCCCCCTTCGAGCAAGGCGATCGCGACAGTATGATGAAGAAAGTGAGGCAGGCAGATGTCTGCCGCCTCGGCAACGCCGGAATGAACCAGTGTTTCCACGTCCGTGAAAATACGAGGTTCGCACCCCTGAATGGCGGCGATTTCCCCAGCCCGTTTTTTCGCCGCTTCTTCCGATA
>Ga0247840_10001299_pt1 | contig 49515 bp, 50 predicted proteins | sample LaCruzMarch2015__FD_192404 | JGI IMG/M metagenome (GOLD analysis project Ga0247840, IMG submission 192404) | Freshwater microbial communities from meromictic Lake La Cruz, Castile-La Mancha, Spain - LaCruzMarch2015_17m | ecosystem: Environmental > Aquatic > Freshwater > Lake | place: Spain... | reverse complement strand
AAAAAAGACCAAGTTTTTCTTACAAAACTTTTGGTCTTTTTTATTGCTTGATTTTAGGCTTTAAATACAATAGAAACTGGTATTGAAAATCGTGTTTTTTTCACGTTGGAAAGAAAAGAGCCATAAAAGTGACAAAAAATTTTTTGTCACTTTTATTTTTATTTCATAAATAAATATTATTAGATATTTTTTCAAGAAAGAAAAAATATTGCTTTAAAATACTAAGAATATTTTAATTTGTTCAAATAGAAACCTTTTCAATTGATAAGAATTTTAATATAGTATTTTTTAAAAATACATATTTTGTAACTTCTGCTTTAATAAATGAATCATTTATTTTTGGAATAATATTTAATAATTTTGCACGAGGGATAAAAGATTCGATCAACTCTAAAATCAGATTTAAAGTATCTTCTGGTAAAACACTAATTTTTTCTAATACAAAACTTTCATTCAATAAATATCTATTGTATAAATCAATGTCTACATAAGGATCACATTCTCAACCATACAATATTTTATTCTTCCCAGCAGTACAACTATTTCAAAATGTTTGTTGAATAGGTGGACATGGTGCATTAATACATTTAACCTGAACTTCAGCACAAACAGGAGCATATTGCATAGTACACATTAAACCATCCGTATCTGGTAAGATATAACCATCTCTATATTGAGTACAAGACCATTTTTCTTGTCAATTATTACCATAAATATCTTCACAATACATCTTAGTTGAAGTATAAATTTTTCAATCTATAATAGAAGAGGTATTACATCAATCAGTAGCCCATAAACAGACATTTCACTCCGCTTTTAAGAAGTCAACACTATTAGGATATACTCTTTTGCTAGTATAATTTGTAGAATTATCAGCAAACACTCATGTAAACAACAAAGAAAACAACAAAGAAAACAATAAAAATATAGTTAAAAACTTTTTCATAATAATTTTCATATTACAATATAGTTAAATTATAAAATACACCTAAATTATATTTACTATAATATAAAAGTAAAATAAAATTTACAAAAAAGTAAATTTTTGTAAATTTTATTTTTATTTCCTAAATGATCTTTTAACATGTTTTATCAAGTAAGAAAAAAACATTACATTCAAATATTATTTATACCTTACTTTGTTCAAATAGAAATTTTCTCAATTGATAACAACTTTAATATAGTATTTTTTAGAAATATATATTTTGTAACTCTCTCTTCTTTAAAGTAATCAGGTATTTTTAACATCTTTGTACGAGGAATCAAAACATCTATCAAATTCAAAGCCTGAGTTAAAGTACTATATGGTAAAATACTGATTTTTTCTAATACAATACTTTCTCTCAATAAATATTTATTGTACAAATTAACATCTACATAAGAATCACATTCTCATTCATATAATATTTTATTCTTACCAGCATTACAACTATTTCAAAATGTTTGTTGAACAGGTAAACAAGGGGCTTTAATACATTGAACCTGAACTTCTGCACAAACAGGGGCATATTGCATAGTACATATTAATTCACCATCTACTAAATTCAAATCATTTTTTTTAAGAGTTAAAATCTCTTCTATATGTCAATCTTCATAAGTTACTTTTATTTCATCATCTGAATTCCATTCTATTTTAGTAACATACCAAGTTCATCATAAAACAGGATTTACTTTACTCAATATATTTATATTGTCTCTAATATATTTATCATACTTTATTTTTACTTGATCATAATTTATACATGACCATTTTTCTTGTCATCCATTACCATAAATATTTTCACAATACATCATAGTTGATGCTCATAGTTTTCAATTTATAATAGAAATACTATTACATCAATCAGTTGCTCATAAACAAATATTTCACTCTGCTTTTAAAAAGTCAGTACTATTAGAATACACTTTCGGATTAGAATAATCTATTGAATCTTCCGCAAATACTCAAGTTAACAACAAAGAAAACACAATAAATATGATTAAAAACTTTTTCATAATATTTTTCATAATAAAATTGTTAGATTATAAAATACTCATCACATTTACTATAACGAAAAAAATAAATAATGGTGACAAAAAAGTAAAAATTAGTCTGTTTTTTTTAAATCTCTCCCGCAAGGGGATGGATTTAGTTTTTGACATAAAAAATGTTTTTTGTGTGACTTTTTTATATTTTTTATATAATATTTATAATTAGTTTAATAAATAATAACTTAATTATGTTTAAAATGATAGTTTTTGATATGGACTGAACACTTACTCCATCAAAATGAAAAATGGATGATGAAATGGTTATATTATTTAAAAAATTACTTTGAAAATACAAAGTATGAATTATTTCAGGTTGAAAGTATGAATTATTCCAAACACAAGTTTTACCACTATTATGAGATGATGAAAAATTATTATCAAATCTATATGTTTGCCCTACATGTAGTACTGCAATGTACCTATATAAAAATTGAAAATGGGAAAAACAATATTCACTTGATTTAACAAATACTGAAAAAAATCATATAGTAAGTGTTATGAATAATGCTATTGATAAATTATGATTAAAGCCAGAAAAAATTTGGTGAGAACAAGTAGAAGATAGAAAAACTCAAATAAGTTTTTCTGCTCTATGACAAGAAGCTCCTTTAGAATTCAAAAGTGTATACGATCCAGATTTCAAAAAAAGAAATAAAATAAGAGATTTTATCATAGATGATTTGAAGTGATTTAATGTATTATTATGATGAGCTAGTACAATTGATATAACTAAAGAATGAGTAGATAAAGCATATTGAGTAAGAAAAATTTCTGAAATTTCATGAATCAGTTTAGATGAAATGATTTTTGTATGAGATGCAGTATTTCCATGATGAAACGATTATCCTCCTCTTGAAATTTGAGTTACAACAAAAAAAGTTTTTGCGGTTCAAGATACAAAAAAATATATTAAAATGTTAGTTGATTAATAATTATATATGAATTTAAAAGTACTTATTCTAGCATGATGAAGTGGTACAAGACTTTGGCCTTTATCTAGAAAAAATTATCCTAAACAATTTATTAAATTAAAAGAGTTTGACAATATTTCATTTTTTGAGAAATGTGTTAAAAGAGCAAACAAAATTACAATCAAAGAAAATATTTTTATAATTACTAATAAAGATTATAAATTTCATTGCATGAATCAGTCTAATATTGATGAAAAAAATATTATAATTGAAAATCAGGCAAGAAATACTCTTTGAGCTATTTGTTTATGAATAGAAAAATGAAATGATGATGATGATATATATATTGTTTTATCATCTGATCATATCATAAAAAATGAGGAGAAATTTGTTGAAATGATAAATCATAGCATAGATTCAGCAAAAAATAGTATTATTACATTTTGAATCAAACCAAATAAAATTCATACTTGATATTGATATATATGTTTTGAAAATAATTGAAACTTTCCACATAATGTTATAAGTTTTAAAGAAAAACCAGATGAAGAAACCGCAAAATCTTATATTGAAAAATGATATTATTGGAATGCATGAATTTTTATGTTTAGTAAAAAAATATTTTTATATGAGTTAGAAAAAAATAATAAAGAGTATTTTGAATTAATAAAAGATTGAACTAGTAAAAATTTTGAAAAATTACCAAATTTATCTATAGATTATGGATTACTTGAAAAATCAAATAATATAAAAATAACACCTTTAGATATTTATTGGAATGATTTATGATGATTTGAAGCCTTTCTAGAATTCTTCAATGAACATAATATAATAACTGAATTTAGTGAAGTATGATGAAAAAATAATTTCATAATACAAACAAATAAAAACAAAGAAATAGCTTTTATATGAGTAGATGATTTAATTGTAGTAGATACAAATGATGCACTACTTATATCAAAAAGATGAGAAACAAGTAAAGTAAAAAATATTCTAGAAATACTTAAGGGAAAAAATAAATACCAAACAGATTATTGAACAACAGTTTATAGACCATGGTGAAGTTATACAATAATTGATGAATGAAAATGATTCAAAACTAAGAGATTAACTGTTTTACCAGGAAAAAAACTATCATCGCAATTACATCATCACAGATCAGAGCATTGGGTAGTAGTAAGTGGAACAGCAAAAATTTCTCTTAATGACAAAGAAATTTTATTAGCAAAATGAGAAAGTACATATATACCTATTTGAACAAAACATAGACTTGAAAATTGTTGAAAAATAGATTTGCACTTAATAGAAAGTCAGATTTGAGATTATTTAGAAGAAGATGATATTGTGAGATATGAGGATGAGTATGGGAGAAAATAACCCACCTTTGAATTTCCTCCCCTTATCAGGGGAAAGAGGCTACAAGTTTCACAGATAACCCATCCTTGAATTCAATAACCCATCCTTGAATTCCTTCCCTTATGTCTAAGGGAAGGAGGCTACAAGTTTCACAGGTAACCCACCTTTGAATTCAATAACCCACCTTTGAATTTCCTCCCTAAAATTAGGGAGGAAGGCTACAAAATTTAAAATTTAAAAAGATAACAATGAAAAAAGCTTTAATTACTTGAGTAACATGACAAGATTGATCTTATCTTGTAGAATTTCTTTTAAATAAATGATATGAAGTTCATGGTATTAAGAGAAGAGCATCTTCTTTTAATACTGAAAGAATTGATCATTTATTTGAAAATACTAATTTTTGTTTACATTATTGAGATTTAACAGATAGTGCAAATTTAATAAAATTAGTGTCAGAAATAAAACCAGATGAAATATATAATTTAGCAGCTCAGTCACATGTTCATGTAAGTTTTGAAATGCCTGAATATACTGCAAATGCAGATGGAATATGAACACTTAGATTACTTGAGGCTATTAGAATATCTTGACTTGAAAAAACTTGTAAATTTTATCAAGCCAGTACTTCAGAGTTGTTTTGATGACTTGAATATAATAGACCAGAAAAATGATATACTGAAGATTCACCTATGCATCCTAGAAGTCCATATTGATGTGCAAAATTATATGCTATGTGGATAACTAGAAATTATAAAGAAAGTTATAATATGTTTGCTTGTAATGGAATTCTTTTTAATCACGAATCTCCTGTTAGATGAGAAACTTTTGTAACAAGAAAAATTACTATGGCTGTTGCAAAAATAAGTTTGTGATTGCAAAAAAAATTAACATTATGAAATCTAGATGCAAAAAGAGATTGGGGACATGCAAAAGATTATGTTGAAGCTATGTGGTTGATGTTGCAACAAGAAACACCAGAAGATTTTGTAATTTCTACTTGAGAAACTCAAACAGTTAGAGATTTTGTAAACTGGAGTTTTGAAGAAGTTTGAATAGAAATAGAATGGAAATGAGAATGAATAAATGAAAAATGATATAATAAAACTACTTGAGAATGTATAATAGAAATTAATTCTAAATATTTTCGTCCTGCTGAAGTAGAATTTTTACTATGAGATAGTTCAAAAGCTAGAAAAGAATTATGATGGATTCCGAAATATACAGTTAGAGATATGTGTAAAGAAATGGTTGCAAGTGATGTAGAAAAATTCAGAAAACAAGAAATATTAAAAAAACATTGATATGAGATTTTAGAACAATATGAGATATAAGCTAAAATCATATTTGATTAAATAATAAATATTAAAATGTGTTATATATAAAAATACTTTTTAACAAAAAAGAGAAAAAATAATATGTTTTTTTCTTTTTTTTGATATATTAGAATTAGTTAATGTGAAATTATTTAAAAATAAAAGTATTACAAAAGAATATTTGGGAATTAGTTTAGTAAAATGAGGCACAAATCTTGAAAAATAAATAAAATTAAAAATTATATATGTACATAAAAAATGATTTATACAAAGAAATAGTTGATAAAACTATAATACAAACATTGGATATAGTATTTTTAAATGAAAATAATAAAATACTATTATGACTCAGAAATAATCCTCCTTTAAAATGAATATATTATATTCCTTGATGAAGAAGAAATAAAAATGAAACTATTTTAGAATCTGCAAAAAGAAAATCAAAGGAAGAACTATGAATAGATATTGAATTGAATAAATTAACTTTTTTATGAGTATATGATGATATATATGAGGACTCTATGTTTGAATGAATATGATCTCATTATTCTCCTATTGTTTTTATATATAAACTAAGTAAAATTGAAGAAAAAAACATAAAAAACGATAAACAACATGAGGATTTTAAATTTTTTAATATTAATGATGAGAATTTATGTTATATGTTATCAGAAAAAATAGCAGATATAAATAAATTATATATATTATAAAAATAATTAATTATGAACAAAAATTCAAAAATATATATTGCCTGACATAGGGGATTGGTTTGATCTGCTATATTGAGAAAATTAATATTAGAATGATACACAAATATAATATTTAAAACTTCAAAAGAATTAGATTTAACTGATAATAATCAAGTTAAACTATTTTTTGAAACACAAAAACCAGAATATGTATTTCTTGCTGCAGCAAAAGTATGATGAATAGTTGCAAATAATGACTTCCCTGCCGACTTTATTTATCAAAATCTACAAATACAAAATAATATTATTCATAATAGTCATTTAAACTGAGTAAAAAAATTGCTTTTTTTAGGTTCTAGCTGTATTTATCCTAAGTTTTGTGAACAACCTATGAAAGAAGAATATTTACTAACATGAATATTAGAACAAACAAATGAACCTTATGCAATAGCAAAAATAACATGAATAAAGATGTGCCAAAGCTATAATCGTCAATATGGTACAAATTTTATTGCATGTATGCCTACTAATTTATACTGACCAAATGATAATTTTGATTTAAATTCTTCTCATGTATTACCTGCAATGATTAGAAAATTTCATGAAGCAAAACTAAATAATATTGATGTTGTTTTATGGTGAGATTGAACTCCTAAGAGAGAATTTTTATATGTAGATGATATGGCAGATGCTTGTATATATATGATGAATAATTTTAATCCTTCAAAAGAACAAAGTGAAAAATGAGAAATATTTATGAATATATGAACTTGAAAAGATATTACTATAATGCAATTAGCAGAAACTGTTCAAAAAATAGTATGATTTACTTGAAAAGTTGTTTGGGATACAAATAAACCAAATGGAACTCCTAGAAAATTACAAGATGTAACAAAACTAAATGATTTATGATGGAAATATAAAACGGAATTAGAAGAAGGGATAAAATTAAGTTATGATTGGTATTTGGAGAAACAGTAAACATAAAAAGTATTTTTACTATTTTTTATAGATAATATTTAGTAAGATTTGTTTATATATAGTTTTTAACAAAAAAAAGAAAAAATAATATGTTTTTTTCTTTTTTTTGTTATATTAATATTGTGATATATAAAAAATATATTTATATATGATAAAGATTTTATTAATTAAAGTAAAATTATGAAAGTAGTAATTCTTGCATGAGGTCTTTGAACTAGACTATCAGAAGAAACAACAATTAAACCAAAACCTATGGTTGAAATTGGTTGAAAACCTATTTTATGGCATATAATGAAAATTTATAGTCATTATGGATATAATGAATTTGTCATAGCACTATGATATAAATGATATTATATAAAAGAATGGTTTTCAAATTACTTCTTACATAATAGTGATGTAACTATTGATATAAAAAACAATAAAATGGAAATTCATAATAATAATTGTGAACCATGGAAAGTTACTCTGGTGGATACATGAGATGAAACTCTAACATGATGAAGAATAAAAAGAATCATTGACTGATGATATATAGATTGAGATGAATTTATGATTACTTATTGAGATTGAGTAAGTGATGTAAATATCAAAGAATTGGTAGATTATCATAAAACACACTGAAAATTAGCTACTTTAACAGCTGTACAACCAGAATGAAAATTTTGAAAATTATGATTACTTTGAAATAATATAAATGAGTTTGCTGAGAAAAAAGATAATGAAGATGCATACATAAACTGATGATTTATGGTTTTAAATAAAAAAATTGTTGAATATATTTCTTGAGACAAAATGCCTTTTGAAAAAGATCCTTTAGAAAATATAGCAAAAGATTGAGAACTTATGGCTTATAGACATAATTGATTTTGGCAAGCAATGGATACTCTAAAAAATAAACAAGATTTAGAAGATATGTGGAAAAGTTGAAATACACCTTGGAAAAAATGGTAATATATTTTTTTACATAATATGATAGATAAAAATAAAATTATATTGGTTACATGAGCAACATGATTTATATGAAGTAATTTAGTTAGAAAATTAATAGAACTTTGATATAATAATATTAACATTATTGCTAGAAATAATTCAAATTTTTGGAGAATTGATGATATAAAAGATAGAATAAAAATATCTTATGTTTCTTTGCTTGATATAGAAAATTTAAACAATTTATTATTAGATATAAAACCAAATATTATCTTTCATTTAGCAGCAGCATGAGCAAATATTTGAAGAGATTGAAGATGAATAATTGAAATATTTGAACAAAACACAATATGAACAATTAATTTAATAAATGCTTGTAAAGAAGTATGATTTGATTATTTTGTAAATACATGAAGTAGTTCAGAGTATTGAGAGAAAAACAAACCAATTACCGAAAATGATTTATTAGAACCAAACAATGAATATTGAATTTCTAAAGCAACATCAAGTATGTATGCAAGTTATATTTGAAAAAAATATAATTTACCTATTTACACTTTTAGACTCTTTGCAGTATATTGATATTTTGAAGATAAAAATAGGCTAATTCCAACCATTATGTTAAATTATACAAACTGAAAATCCCCTAATTTAACAACTCCAAATTCCGTTAGAGATTATATATTTATTGATGATGTAATAAAATATTATCTAAATATAAACAAATTATCATGAGATTTCTGATGAGTATATAATATATGAAACTGAATTCAGTATAGCATATGAGAAATAGTTGAAAAAATAAAAAATATATCAAAAAAGAAGCTTAATGCAAATTATTGAGCAGAATCTATCAAACAAAACGAACCAAAAGTTTGGCTATCAGATAATAATAAAACAAAAAAGGCTTTTGAAATAAAATTAACACCAATTGATGAGTGATTAGAAAAAAGTTATAAATGGTTTCAAAAAAATTATAATATTTATTAAATTAACATGAAAATTTCAGATTATATAATTGATTTTATAGAAAAAAAATGAACTGAATATATATTCAGTTTTTCTTGATGAATGATAGCACATTTAGAAGATTCTGTATATTTGAATAAAAAAATTAACCTTGTTTCTATTAAACATGAACAAGCATGAGCTTTTGCTGCAGAATGATATTCAAGATCTACTTGAAAAACATGAATAGCAATGTGAACAAGCTGACCATGAGCAACAAATATGATTACATGAATTTCTAGTGCATTTTTTGATTCAATTCCAGTAATATATTTAACTTGACAAGTAAATACAAATGAAATAACAAGAAATGAAAATATACGTCAAACAGGTTTTCAGGAGGCAGACATTGTTTCAATGGTAAAAAAAATAACTAAATTTTCATATCAAATAATAGATTATAAAGAAATAAAATATATACTAGAAAAAAGTTTTTTTCTCGCTAATTATTGAAGAAAATGACCAATTCTATTAGATATACCTATGAATATTCAAAAACAAGATATTGATGAAAATAAATTGAATTCATATTTTGATTCAAATGAATACAACGAATTAATTAGAATTAATAAAGGTACAAATATAGATTATAAATGAATAGTTAGTTTATTTAAGAAATCAAATAGACCAATTATTTTGGTTTGATGATGAAGTAAAAATATAAAAAATAAATATATAATAAATGATTTATCAAAAAAATTTAACATACCAGTTGTTGCATCACTTATGTGACTTGATATATTAAATAGTGATAATGATAATTTTATTTGAATGATTTGATCTTACTGAAATAGAGAGGCAAATATTTCTTTTATGAATTCTGATTTAGTTTTAGTTTTATGATCTAGGTTAGATATTAGACAAACATGAGCATTAAAAGATAAATTTATAGAAAATAAAACAATAATTCATGTGGATATTGATATACATGAACTATGACATAATATAATAAATACTCAAGTAAAAATAAATGAAGATTTAGATATTTTTTTAAGAAATTTGGATGAAGAATTTAGAACTAGTAATATTAACTTAAATTTTGAAAAATGGAAAAATAAATTATTGCAAATAAAAAAAATCATATCAAAAACCATTAATAAAAAAGAAAATTGATATAATAATCCAAGTATTATATTTTCTGAATTATCGAAAAATATTATTAAAAATAAAATAATAGTAAATGATGTTTGACAAAATCAAATGATTTCATCTACTTCATTTACATTAAAATGAAGTGACCAAATACTAAATAGTTGAGGATTATGAACAATGTGATTTTCCCTTCCAGCATCTATTTGAGCAGCCTTTTGAAATAAAGATTCTATAATTATTTCTGTTAATTGAGATTGATGATTTCAAATGAATATTCAAGAATTAGAAACTATAAAATATCATAAATTACCAATATTAATTATTATATTAAATAATAATTCATTATGAATGGTAAGAGAATTTCAAGATAGTTATTTTGAATGAAGAAATATATGAACTGTAATATGATATTCTTGCCCAGATTTAAAAAAAATGGCTAAAGCATATTGATTAGATTATTATAAAATAGGAAAATGAAATTATAAAAAAATATTAGATAAATGTTCCAATATTAATAAACCAACAATTTTAGAAATGCAACAAAGTCCTAAATCATCTATAACAAAAGTAATGTTTGGAAATAATATTGATAATCAATCACCTGAATTAAACAATAAATTAAAAGAAAAAATACAAATAATTTTAAATAAAGATGAATAACTTCTACAAAAATAAAACAATTCTTATTACATGAACTAGCTGATTCAAATGAAGCTGGTTAGCCTTTTGGTTATATAATTTATGAGCAAATGTAATTTGATATAGTTTAAAAGCAAATACTACTCCAAATAACTTCGAAATATTAAATTTAGAAGATAAAATAACTCAAATTTATTGAGATATAAATGATTTAAAATCTTTAGATGAAGTAGTAAAAAAATATTCCCCTGAATTAGTTTTTCATCTAGCAGCTCAACCACTTGTAAGAGATAGCTATGACTTTCCTGTTTATACATTTCAAACTAATGTAATGTGAACAGTAAATGTACTAGAAGTTATTAGAAATAATGATTGTATAAAATGAGCAATTTTAATTACAACTGATAAAGTATATCAAAATAATGAATGGATTTACCCATATAGAGAAAATGATAGACTTGGATGACATGATCCTTATAGTAGTAGTAAGGCAATGTGCGAACTTGCTATTGAAAGTTATGTAAAATCATTTTTGCAAAAATTAAATAAAAAAATAGTATCTGTAAGAGCATGAAATGTTATATGATGATGAGACTGGTCAAAAGATAGATTGATACCAGATATAATAAAAACAATTTTAAAAGATGAAAAATTAATCATAAGAAATCCTGAAAGTGTAAGACCTTGGCAATATGTTTTGGAAGCACTTTATGGTTATCTAATTATTTGAAAAAAAATATTTGAAGATGATAAATATTTATGAGCATACAATTTTTGACCAGATTTAAGTGATAATTTAAAAGTAATTGATTTAGTACAAGAAAGTATAAATATATTATGAAAATGAAGTTTTGAAATACAACAAAATGAAAAAAATCCTCATGAAGCATGATTATTATTATTAGATAATACAAAAGCAAAAACATTACTTTGATGGAAGCCAAGGTATAAAGTAGATGAAGTATTAAAAAGAACTTTGAATTGGTATAAAACTTATTATAATAATTGAGATATAGAAAAATTATCTTTAGAAGAGATAAATAATTTTAATATGTAATATTAATTTTTATGACAACAATAGAATTAAAATGAAATAAAAAACTAACTAAAACTATATATAATGATATAGAAGAATTAAGTCTAGATCTACATTTTATAAAATTTAAAAGAAGAAAAAAACTTACTCCAAATGAAATAATAAAAAAATATAACTTAAACAAAACTTATAACTGAAAAAAAGTAGATATAACAAAAGAAATTGATAAAATAACATATAACATATAATAATGAAATACATATTTGATTCTAGTTTTTTAATTTCATTATATTTAGAAGATGATATTAACCATGACAATGCAATAAATATTTTTTTATGATTAAATGAGGATGATAATTTTTATATAAATGAATTAATATTAATAGAATTAATAACTGTCATAACTTATAAAAAATGATTTTCAAAAGTAAAAGAAATAAAATCTATAATTAATGAATTAAATACAATAATAATTAATAGTTGATATTTAGAATATATAAACTACTTTGAGTATTTAGAAAAAAAGATTTCTGTTGCTGATTGTTCAGTTATATATGATTCTATTAAATATAATTGTATGATACTAAGTTATGACAAACAATTGTTAAAAATTTCAAAATAATTGATTTATTATAAGAAAAAATATCCTTAGAAGAAATAAATAATTTTAATATATAAATAAATTTTATGACTACTTTAACATTTGATGAAGAAATGATACTTGATAAGTATCACTTTACAACATTAAAAGAATTTACACAAAATTATATTGACAATAATAATAAATATAAAAAAAGTGCTATTAATTTATTAAATAAATTATAATATATAAAATGTTAACTCCAGATTTTAAAGAATATATAAATAAAATTATAGAATTGCAAAAAGTGAAAATGTTATGAAACAATGTACCAGTTTCATGAAAAGTATTTGATGAAAAAGAACTAGAATATGCAATAGAATCAATTCTTGATTGTCATTGGACTGAATGAAGATTTAATAAACAGTTTGAAACTAAATTATCAGAGTTTTTATGAGTAAAATATTTATGCACTACAAATTCATGAAGTAGTGCAAATTTACTAGCATTTACAGCACTTACAGCAAAAGAACTAAAAGAAAGACAAATAAAAAAATGAGATGAAGTTATAACAGTAGCTGCTTGATTCCCTACTACTATTAATCCAATAATACAAAATTGATGTATTCCCGTTTTTGTAGATGTAGATTTAGAAACTTATGAAGTAAATATAGAAGAACTTAAAAAAGCAATTTCTCCAAAAACTAAAGCTATTATGATGGCACATACATTATGAAATGCTTTTAATATATGAGAAGTAAAAAAAATATGTGAAGAAAATAATTTTTGGTTAATAGAAGATAATTGTGATGCTCTTTGAACAAAATATGATTGAAAATATACTTGAACTTTTTGAGATATTTCTACATTTTCATTTTATCCTGCACATCACATAACTATGTGAGAAGGTTGAGCATTAGCAACAAATAATGCTTTACTTATGAAAATAATAAAATCTTATAGAGATTGGTGAAGAGATTGTTGGTGTAATACTTGAGAAGATAATAACTGTAATAATAGATTTAATTGGCAATTGTGAGATTTACCTAAATGATTTGACCATAAATACACTTATTCTAGAATTGGTTATAATCTAAAAATAACTGATATGCAAGCTGCTATTTGATTAGCACAACTTGAAAAATTAGAAAATTTTATTCAAATAAGGAAAAATAATTTTGCTTATTTAACAAAGAAAATCTTAGAAAATTGATTAGATAAATATTTCATACTACCGAAACAAACAGAAAAAGTTGAAGCAAGCTGGTTTGGTTTCATACTATCATTAAAAGAAAATGTTTGATTTTCTAGAAAAGAATTAATGATGTATTTAAATGAAAATAAAATAGGTACAAGACTTTTATTTGCTTGAAATTTTGTTAGACAACCTGCTTTTATAGATTATGTAACAGATTATAGAATAGTATGAGATTTAAAAAATACTGATTATATAATGAATAATACTTTTTGGATTTGATTATATCAATGATTAAATCAAAAAAAATTGGATTATGTTATTTTAAAATTTAAAGAATTTATTATTAAATTTGATATTTAATAATAAATAAATATTATATTTTTCATACATAACTGAAACTTATTCTAAAAAATAACTATTTTTCTATGATAGATGAAATACTTAATGAAAAAATTATAGCAAGACCTTTTTATAATGATTGATTAAAAAAATATTTAAATAGTAATGTTATAAAAGTAGTAACTTGAATGAGAAGAGTATGAAAAAGTTATCTTTTAAAATACTTAATTCAGGATATAGTAAAAGATAACTTTACAAATATAAATAATATTTTTTATATAAACAAAGAGGATTTAGAATTTGACTATATAAAAGATTATTCTGATTTGAATAATAAATTTAAAATATTTTTAAGTGAAATAAAACCAAATAATAAAATCTTTGTATGAATTGATGAAATTCAAGAAATAAAATGATGGGAAAAATTTATAAATAGTATATTATCAAAACATCAAACAAATATTGAAATTTTTATAACTTGAAGTAATTCAAATATGTTATCAAGTGAATTATCTACACTTATAACTTGAAGATATATAGAGTTTGAAGTTTTTCCTTTAAGTTTAAATGAATATTCATTTTTTGCAAATAAACAAATATCCAAAGAATTATTTATAGAGTATTTAAAATATTGAGGATTACCATGAATATTTTTTATGAATAAAGATGATAAAATTATTTTTAATTATTTAAAAGGTATTTATTCAACAATATTATTAAAAGATATAGTTTCATACTTTTGACTTAGAAATATAGATTTTTTTGAAAATTTGTATAAATATATTTTTTCAAATGTATGAAATATTTTTTCAGCTAAAAGTATAAGTGATTACTTAAAATCACAAAAAATAAAAATATCCCCTGAAACAGTTTTAAACTATCTTGATTACTGACTAAAAGTTTATTTACTAGATTTAGTAAAAGCAACAAATCCTGATACAAAAAAATATTTTGAAATTTATAATAAGTATTATATTTGAGATTTATGACTTAGAAATAGTTTAGTTTGATTTGATTTCAAAAGAGATATTTGAAAACTACTTGAAAATTACGTATTTTTAGAATTAAAGAGATATTGATATGATATAAAAATATGAAGATTATCATCTGGCAAGGAAATAGATTTTATAGCAGAAAAAAACTGAATAACTAAATATTTTCAAGTTTGTTATTTACTTGGGACTGAAGAAACTATCAATAGAGAGTATGCTTCTCTAGAAGAAATAAAAGATAATTGGGAAAAATATGTAGTAAGTTTTGATGACATAGATTTTTGAATAAGCCAGTGAATAAAACATATAAATATTATGAAAATAAGTGAAGTTTTATAAATATCTATTAAAAAAATACTGATTATATAATGAATAATACTTTTGGGATTTGATTATATCAATGATTAAATGAAGAAAAATTAGATTATGTTATTTTAAAATTTAATGAATTTGTTGATGGGAAAAAATAATATTACATTTGTGGTATTTACCTATAATGAGGAAAAAAGAATCCCTTACTTCATAAAGAATGTAATTAATTATTGAGAAGTAATAGTTATTGATAACTTTAGTGAAGATAATACAGTTGAAGTATCAGAAAAATTGTGAGCTAAAGTTTATCAGTATAAAAATCCTTGATATGTAGAAACTCAAGAAGAACTAGATTTTGTTAAATCAAAACTTGAGACTGAATATATGACCTGGTCTTTTGCAGATCATATGTGGGACAAAAAATTATTGGAAAAAACAATAGAGATTACTAATAAATGAAAATATGATGCAATTTCTGCAATAATGATACAACATCATTATTGAGTTGAATGATTAAACTTTATGACATACAATTGGAAATGAAAAAAATATTCCGCTCATCCTGTAGTATTTAAAAAAGATATTATAAGTTTTGAATGAATAATACACAAAAATAGAAAAATTAATTATAAAAATAATTATATAATAAATACAAAATATAATTATCATCATTTTTCAGAGTATAATATTAATAAATTTGAATTATCTACAAATAATTATTCAAATATTGAATCCGAAATGTTATATAATCAATGAGTGAAAAGTAGTTTAATAAAGACTATTTTTAAAATATTTTTATTATTTATCAAATATTATTTTTTTGAATGAGCATTCAAAAAATGAAAATTATGATTTATAATGGTAATGAATTTTATGTTTTTTTATTTTAATGTTTGGGCTAAACATTACGAAAAAGAGCAGTGAATTACATTAAATTCTATTTCTAATAATTACATTATCGAAAAGGAAAAAATTTTAAAAATATTATAGACAATATTTATTTAATAATTACAAAACATGTTAAAAACAATTACAAATTTTATATCTCAAAGAGGTATAAAATATACATTAAAAACTATTATTCAATACATTAATATGAATAAATCAATTAATTTATTTTTTAATAAATGAGATAAAAAAACTTTTTCTCAATATTGAGAAGATCTTTTCATTTATAGAAAATTATTATGAAAAAAAGATTGATTTTATATAGATATAGGAGCAAATCATCCAACTAAATTAAGTAATACAAGAAAGTTTTATGACTTATGATGGAGTTGAGTAAATATTGAACCAAATCCAAATCTAATTAAAAATTTTGAAAATGAAAGGAATAGAGATATAAATTTAAATATATGAATTTCAAATAAAAATGCAGAGCTAGATTTTTATGTATGTTCTGATGATACATTAAGTACATTTTCTAAAGATATTGCAATAGAATTAGAAAAAAATTGACATAAAATTTTAACTAAAAAAATTGAGGTAAAAAAATTAAGTGATGTTCTAAAAGAAAATAATATTAATGAAATTGACTTTTTATCATTAGATACGGAATGATATAATACTGAGGTACTAAAAAGTAATGATTGGAAAAAATATAGACCTAAAATAATTTGTATTGAAGATGATAAAAGATATTGAGATATGTATGATGATTTTTTTTATGAAATATGATATAAAAAAATTGGTTTTAATGTTACAAATATAATTTTTATTGATAATGCAAAATAAAATTATAGTTACTTCTGCCTCAAATAGATTTTTCCCATGGTTATTAAATTTTATATGAAGTGTACAGAAAAATTATCCTAATCATGAAAAATTAATAATTTATAGTTTATGATTAAATAAGATATTTTTAAGTGAACTAAAAAATATAGAAAATATAGAAATAAGGGAGGTTCCTAAAGTAGTACAATTCTGGAAAAATGACTTTACTTGGAAATTATTAATATTTGAAGATTTGATGTTAAATTATGAAAATTCATTAATTTTCTACATTGATTATTGAGCCACTGTATTAAAATCTTTAAATGATATTTTTGAAATAATCAAAAAAGATTGATATTTTTTTGTTGATCAATGAAAAACAAATAATTTAACTAAAAGTATTCCAAAAGATTATATGAATAATTTTAATATTAATATAATTGATATAGAAAATAAGTTTTCTGTTGCAGCATGATTTACATGATTTAACTCTAAAAATGAAATAATAAAAAATATTATTTTTGAAAGCTCAAATTTTGCTAAAAAATGATATTGCTTAAATAAAGGAATTCCTTGAGACAATTTAAAAAGAAATTGTGATGTATTCAGAAATGATCAATCTGTTTTATCAATGTTATTGTTTAATAAAATAGAGAATCCTATAATTCATAATATGACTATATATTGATGAAGTCCAAGTTATATAGCATGACAATATGTTCATTCTCACAGAAGATTATTAAAAAATTTACCTTATATCAATTCTATAAAATTTAAAAATGTATTATTAACTCAAAAAATAATCATAAAAACAAATAGATTATTAATTAAAAGTTATTTCAAAACTGAAAAAATTTTAGTAAAAACTAGTTATTTATTAAATAATATAAATAAATGAAACTCTCAATCATAACATGCACCTACAACTCTGAAAAATATTTACAACAAACAATAAATAGTATAATAAATCAAAAATTAGATAATAACTTGTTTGAGCATATTTTTATTGATTGAAATTCATCAGACAATACAGTAGAAATTATTGAAAAATATATAAATGAAAACAAAGATAAACAAATAAAGCTAATTATAAAAGAACCAAAATGAATATATAACGCAATGAATGAATGAATAATAAATGCTAAATGAAAATATATATTATTTTTGCATAGTGATGATTATTTAGAACATAATATATTAAAAGATTACTTAGATTTTATAGAACAAACATGAAATTTAGACTTATATTATGCAAAATTTAATGCAGTAAATCAAGATTGAAAATTTATCTATAATGCTCCTAATAGAAAATTTTATCAAAAATGATTAAAAAAATGGCTTTTTTGACTTATTTGTTATATAAATCAACCAACTGTTTTACATAAAAAAACAATGTTCGAAAAGTATTGATATTTCAACGAGAATTATAAGAATTCATCTGATTATGAGTTTTATATTAAACTCGCTCAAAATATGTGTTCTTCCCTATTTTTTGATAAAACAGTAACAAACTTTAGATATCATGAAAACAGTGCTTCTACTTGAAAATGAAATGATATTTGAACAATTGAAAATATTAAAATATTAAATAAATATTATTGAATTGAAAGACATTTCTATATTTTTATAAACTATTTATATAGAAAATTAACAAAAAAATCTTAAAATTTTAAATTTTAAGATTTTTTATAAAATTAGCTATTCTCATTTTATTTATTATTTCTAAACTATTATTTTTTTCTATTAAATTATTATCAAATATATATTTGATTCACTTTTCAAATTCATCTCAGGTATATTCCTTCATAATAAAACCATTTTTTCACTCAATAACCAAATCAGGACTAGCTCAAACTTTATATGCAGTTAAAATTGGTAATCAAAAGCACATAGCTTCATTTATAACCAACCCCCAAACTTCTTCTATTGATGGAAGTGTAAAAATATCAGCAATAGCATATAATTCTCATATTTTATCAATTTGAAAAAATCATGGAAAAAATACATCATTAATATTATTTTCCTTTATTATTTTTTCTAGATTTTCTTTTTCTTGTCATCATCAAACAAATATCAATGAAATATCATTATTAATATTTTTAAATTTTTCAAATCATGATAATATTTCATATATTCATTTTCTCTCTATAAGTTGTCAAACAAATAATAAAACATATTTTGTTTTTATTCAATATTTATGTTTCAATTCTTCTTTTATTGGTTTTAATTTTTTTGCTTCATTTACAAAAAAATCTATATCAACAGTATTATAAAATTCAAAAATTTTGTTTTTATTTGCTCATAATATTTCTAGATATTCTTTTGATCTACTACCAAATGAAATGTAAGCATCACTATTTCTAACTAAGTATTTTACCACAGGTTTTGTAATAGTTCTCCTCCAAGAATTTTCGTATTTTGTACTCTCATTCCATAATATATATTTAGCTTTATTTTTTTTACACCATAAACAAGATTGCCACGCTGTTAATGAAGCCCATCATGTATGAATAATAATATCTGGCTTTTCTTTATTAATTATTTTATTAAAATCAAAATTAAAATGAAAAAAGTGATTATCTTTGTTTGAATTTATTTTTAATTGTTTTGAATTTAATATTTCATAGTCAAAAGTAAATTTATCTATCTCTTTTTGAATATCCCATTTCCTATTAGATTCTATTTCTGAAGTAAATATAACTTTAAAATCATATCATTGTTCTCTAAAATAGTTTCACATTTCATTAAACAATGGAGTTCTATATGGAGCAACCATTATATATATTAAAATTATTTTGTGTCTCATATTATAATTATTTAAAAATATTTGATAATAGTCTTTCTTTTATTATAAAAAATATCATAGTATTTTCAATTTTTATAGAATCCTTATTTTTGTCTTACTATAACCTTTTCATCATCTCAATAATCTCAAAAATAACTCACATATAATTAATTATATTATTACTTTCAATATGTATACTTCTAATTCAAAAATTATTTGCACTCTCAATATCTGAGCTACTATCTCAGATAAATAACATTCTTTCTTTTTCATAAAAACCAATCTGACTACATGCCATTTCTAATAATCAAATTTTTGGTTTTCTACACTCACAATTATTGGTAGATAGATGAGGACAAAAATAGAAATAATCTATTGTTGCCTGAATTTTACTCAAATCAATATTTATATTTTCATGAATTTTACAAAGCGTTTCTTGACTATATAATCATTTTCAAATTCACTGTTGATTTGTAATAACAATAACTAAAAAATCATTATCATTGCAATACTTGATAAAATCTTTTATTCATTCATTCCAAAAAAATTCTTTCCGTGATTTTACATAATCATGTTCTTTTGGTTTTTTGTTTATAACTCAATCTCTGTCAAGAAAAATTATTCAATTCATTCTTCTATAGCTTTTTTAAAATAAGTACTCAATAAATGATCAAACATCATGTGAACATCTTCTACTGGTCCATATTCCATACTATCTACATAAATAGAATAGTCAGATATCTCTTTTGCCTTTCATCCAGTAAATCATACAATTGCAACTGATTTTGCTCAAACTATTTTTGTATATTCTAGAGCTTTAACTATATTTTTACTATTTCCACTAGCTGATATAACTACAACAATATCATCTTTCATCAGAATATTTTTCAATTGTTCTGAAAATATATCATCATAAGAAATATCATTTGCTATAGCTGTAAAGTGAGCAATATTGTCATTTAATGATATAAAACGAAATCTTTTTTTTCAAGGATGAGCAGTTCATTTATTGAAATCACATGCCCAATGTGAAGCTGTTGAAGCACTTCCCCCATTTCACATAATATATACTATTCTATCATTTTTATAAGCATCAAGAAAAACTTCTTCAATTTTTTTTAGTTCTTCTATATTTATATTATTGAGAATCTTTTGTAAATTTTCAATATATAAATTTGCATAATTAGTAAATTCCATATGTCTGAATTAAATAATAAAAAATTAACTTAGTAGGTTTTGTAGCCTTTCTCCCTAATATTAGGGAGAAAATTCAAATGTGGGTTACTTGTTTTCATTAAACTAATGTACAAATATTATTTTACTTCATTCATTGTCAAAATCAAATTTAACTTTATTTAAATCACTTAAGGCATTGTATACATTTTCTTGTTTATCTATAGGTACATAAAAAAGTAAAAATCATCATCATCAAGCTCAGAGAAGTTTTCATCATTCTGCTCATGCTCTTAGTGCTTTTTCATACCATTCATCTATTTGTGAATTAGAAATTCATCAAGTAAGTTCCTTTTTTAATAACCAATTTTCATGTAATAATTTTCAAAAATTATTTATATTATTATTTTCCAAATCTTTTTTCATTACATAAGCCAGATCAACCATCTTTTTCATAATATCTTGTTTTTCTTCATCATTAATCATATTATTATTTTGTCATTCTAATATATTTGATGCAGAACGAGTAATTCAGGTATAAAGCATAATAAGATTTTGAGAAAGTCTCATTTTTGTTTCTTTGTAACAAATAATAGGATCTACAGAAACAGTATCATCTGAATTGAATTTAATAAAATTTAGTCATCAAAATGCTCATGCATATTGATCTTGTTTTCCTATCGGCTGAAGACACTTTTCTATTTCAATCATAGAAGCCTCTTGTGCTAAAATATTTGGAGAAACATACTTTCACTTGTAAGCATAGAGAGCATGCAACATAGCAACAGTAAAGGCTGATGAACTTCATAATCCAGATCATTTCCCTGGTATATCCGCAATAGAGGTTATTTCAATTCATCCATCAATATTCAAATATCTCATAATTTCTTTTGCATATTGATGTTCTAATTCATCTATATAATCAACTTCTTCAGTCTTTGAATAACTTAATCTAATTTTAGAATCAAATTTTTTGTTTATAGTTACATATATATATTTATCAATACTTGTACTAATAACTGCTCATCCAAATTTTCTATAATAACTTGGTAAATCACTTCATCATCAAACAAAACTAATTCTTAATGGTGCTTTTGATATTATCATAATACTGTTATAAATTTTTAAAAATATTTAGTCTTTCTAGAGTTCAAATATCATAAAACCTTTTTGATACTCTATATGCTCAAAGTTTTCACCTAGAAATTAAACCTGGAAATATTGCTTCTTCAAGAGATATGTTTGTATTTTTTGGTATTAGTTGTAAAATATTTTTCTTAACTAATAACACTCATGATTCAACATAATTGAGTTGCTTGTCTTGTATTCATTTAACATATCTTATAACCCTTCCATTGTGTACTTCTAGGTTATTATATACATCAGTATTATCTTTATTATCATATGCTGTCAATGTAATATCATAATTATTTTCTTTTCAAAATTTAACTAGTTCATTGTAATCAAAATCAAGATAAGAATCTCAATAAACTAATAAAAATTCATCTGCTAGTTTATCTTCAGCAAGTTTAAGAGCTCATCAAGTTCAGAGTAGTTCTTTTTCAAAATTATAATTTATATTTACTCAAAATTTTTTTCCATCCAAAAAATAATCACTTATTTGTTCTCAAAGATATCAAACCAAAAGTAATATATCAGTAAATCAATAATTACTAATCATATTTATTTGATATTCCAAATAAGGTTTTGAGTTTATTTCAACCATTGGTTTTGGAATAGTTTCTGTTATTGGTCTGAGTCTAGTACCAAGTCATCATGCTAAAATTACTAATTGCATTTAAAGCTCTTTATTAAAATAAATCTGAACAACTATATCTTTAGTTCCTTGCCATACAGCTTCATCACTAGAGTATTTTGGAGTCCAACCAAGTAAATTTATTTTCTCAGTAGAAAGTTCTACTTGTGGCACATCTCACTTCCATCACTGAGTTCATCATGAATATTCGATATTTACATTTTTTAATCACATATGTTGAATAATTGACTCTGCTATATAATCGACACAAGAATTTCAAGTAGTACTCAAATTGAAAAAATTCACTTCACTCTTTGAATTAGAATATCAATACAATATTCCATCAATAAGATCATCTATATAAATATATGGTTTTCTTTGTTTTCCATTTCAAAGAATAAGTAATTTTGAATCATCATTCATTAATTTATGAACAAAATCATAAGTTGCTCAGTGAGTTGAATTTCTTCATATTACATTTCAAAATCTATATATCCAAGAAGTAATTCAGTAATTGTGTCAAAATGCAGTAATGAGTCATTCACAAGCTAATTTTGATGCTCAATAAAGTGAAATAGGAAGTAGTGGCCCATCATTTTCTTTTGTTGGGATTTTTTCTGCTAATCAATATATAGCACTACTTGAAGCAAATATTATTTGTTTTACTTCATGTAACCTCATGGCTTCAAGTACATTGTAAGTCACAATTGTTCAAATGTTTAAATCAATATTTGTAATTTTTGCTCATGATGAAATATCACTATTTGCTGCAAGATGTATTACTAAATCTATTCATTTAAACAATTGTTCTATACTTTCAAAATCCATTAAATCCCCTTCTACAAAAGTATAATTTTTATTATCAAGAAATTTTTCTATATATTTTTTTTGTCACAAAACAAAATTATCTATAGAAATTATTTCATCTCATCTCTGAAGTAATACTTTTGTGATATTTGAAGCAACAAATCCTGCTCATCAAGTGATTAGTATTTTCATTATTTGTTTTTGTTAAAAAGATAAAATATAAAGCTAAAATAAATAAATTGAAGTCATGTAATTATAAAAAAAAGTGAGTATAATCAAATTTTAAAAGAAAAAACATCAATAATTCATGTGAATAGCCAACTAAAAAGAACATAGAAATCTATAATAAATCATACAAATAGAAAAGTAATTCAAGAAATGATTCACATTTCAAAATTAAATTTTTCTTTTACAAATTTTGATATTTTAGTAGTTCTAAATTCACTTAGATATGAGAAATTTTGTGTCAAAACTCACATTTGAAAAATAGAAAAACCTATATTCCAAAGCAAAATTCATAAAAATAAATAATAAGTTCAAAATGTTATTCAATATATTTCTATAGGACCAAAGATTTGGGTAAATAAAATAAAAAGTCAAAGAATAGAAATAATTCATCAAAGTTTAATAAATATAAATTCTGAAGCTAACAAAAATATATATTTTAAATTATCCCATCATGCTTTGTATGCTGGTAAGTGTGGTGTTCTTCATTCCCTATCTGCTAGTAATGAAACAGGAACTTCACATAATTTTAAATTGCATAATTTAGCTTTTACCACCATTTCAGAAGCATATTCCCATCACCAAGATTCAAGTTTAATTTGTTTAAAAGCTTTCATAGTTAAAGCCCTCAGTCAACTATTACAGTCAGAAATTTTTGCTTTAAAAAAAAGGTTTATAAAAAAAGTTAAAAATGGAGTTCATATATATCTATTCTTCCAAGGCATTGCTCAAGGATGAATATTTCATTTTAATCTTGTCCCCATAACAAAATCATATCACTCATCCATTTTTTTGATAAATCTATCCATCTCCATAAAATCATATGTTCAGTCTGCATCTCACATGATAATATAATCTCATTTAATATGTTCTAAGCTATCTATGTATGCTTTACCTAATCACTGTTTTGGTATAGATATAACTCTAGCTCATAATTTTTCAGCTTCAGCTTTCGTTATTCATCAGTCCGTTGAACTGTCCATTATTATACATTCTCATTGTAAATTATATTTTTTGAATGCTTCAAAAACTCTTGAAACTGCATATTGAATAACCTTTCATTCATTTAAAGCAGGAATAACAACTGAAATAGATTTGTCTGTCATAAATTATTCTTTAAATATTAAATAGTTTTGAACAATAAAGTTTATAATAGTAATTATAAGTGATATAATGAAAAGTGATAGATATGAACTTAAATGAAAAGTTTCTTTACAATATGGGACAAATATAAATGAGACAGATAATAAGGCTATTAACAAAATGAAAAAATGTAATAATTGCTTATGTGAATTTTTTTTATTATTAAAAGTAAATTTTTTTTGAAGATAAAATATCAAAGTCATATTATAAATAAATATAATGAATATAGAAATTTTGTAGTCATATTTTAGATAGTCACTAACATAAAACATAATAAAAGTATTTCATATTAATGCAATTACTCAAACAAAATAAAATTTTAAAATTTTACTTAAACTTTTTTTAATACCATAAATATTTGAGGTCATATTTTTTTTGATTTTAAACTAAATAAAAATAAATAATATGTAATTACAAAAATTATTTTACTAAAAAAGGTTAATTTTCCTTTCTGTATATTTTTTGCTCTAGATTCTATTTTTTCATACAACCATTTTTGCATATTATAAAATGGCCATCATTTTTTATAAGATTTAACTACTATGACTCAATATTTTTTAAATTCATTTTCAAGTTCATTTAGTTGAAAATGTTTCAGATGTCATATATTTATGTCGCTTTTATATCTTTTTCAAGACTGAGTAGTTAAAATACAATATCAATTTTTATTTATAATTTTCGAAAGATTCTTTATAACCATTTGCCAATTTCCAATATGTTCTATAACTTCGCTAGCAATTACAATATCAAATCCTTGATTTACATTAAATTTGTTATCTCAAATATCTGATACAAAAAATTCTATATTTTCTATGTTATTTTTATCTCTTTCTATCACTTTATCAGAAATATCTGTTCAAAAATACCTTTTATTACTGAAGTGCATTTTTATTCTATTTAATAATTCTCAGTCTCAACATCATACATCTATAATTGAATCAAATCATATTTTTTTTAAATTACTTAATATAAATTTGTTCCTCAGTCTAACAGATGGATGAAACGAATGAGAAGAAATTTGTTCATCCCAAAAAGTATTATAATTTATTTTCATTTCTTCAAAAAAGGTAATATATAAAATACGATACAATAAATACCAAAAATGGTGTTATTGCAATAGGATATCTAACAAATGAATAATGTGTTAACAATCATAATTCAACAACATTGATAAAAAGTATTATCATAAAAATTCCTAAAAGAAGAAGTGATGCAAAAACAATAGATTGTATTTCTTTTAATTTTTTAAAATTGTAAAAAAACATTATTAAACCAATAAAATAGAGTAAATACAATAAATTATAATCAGGATGAAAAAAACTTTGAGAAAAAGGAGCTGTAAAAACTCATGGTTTTGATATATTTTCAAAAAATCTAGAAAATATTCATCATGAAATATTTTGACTTACATCTGCAACAGCTAAAGGTGAAATAATAGCAATATATTTATTTACAAAAAAAGAAAAAACAAGTCATACTAGTGAAATAACAACAAAAATATATTTTTTAATTTCAAATTTCTTTCTCATATAAAAATAAAAGATACACAATTCAAGTATAAATATTGCAAACATTAAAAACATAGACTCATTTCTTATACTAGCATCTAAAAAAGCAAGTATTCATAAAGGAATCACTATATATTTATTCATTTCTTTTCATTTAATTGAAAATACCTGATCTCAGAGATAAAAAGCAAATGTAAAAAGAAAAAATCAAGATATATAATTAAAATAACTCCCAATAGAGTGTATAAAAATAAATGGTAAAGAAGCAAAAATATATATGGATACAAGAGCATAAAATATACTTGTTTTTCTAAGAAAAATTCAAAATAACAATAAAATAAGACTAAAGTAAATAAGTGGAGAAATAATATTTGATAATCATACAGGAAAAGATTTATATCAAAGTAAAAAATATGTATCCGTAAGTGGAGCAAAAATGTTTCTACTTAATACAGATCATAAAAATTCAACATTATTATTATCTAATACCAAACTTTTATTTTCAACAAAAACCTTTGTTTTCATATCCCATCCAGTAACTGAATCTTCATCAAATGTAGGCATATATGTATTAATAGAAAAAGACAAAAAAATCTTAATTATTACATACAGAATTATAAAAATTCATCCTAGCTTTTGCCATGTTTTTAATTTTTTAAATGATATTATTAAATCACAAAAATTATTTTTTACACTTAATAAAACTTCTTTTCAAAGTCATTTCTTATTAGAAAAATATATAAATACTATTAATAAAACAACAAATGTAATAATAGGCAATGCTAATGTTAATATATCAAATACAATTCAAAAAATAAATATTTCAAATACAAATAATGATAATGCAACTCAAAATCATAAAGCTAATTGTTCGAAAATATTCAAATATTTATGTTGATTTGAAATCCAAAGAATTAATAGTCATGTTATAAAAACAAGAAAAATAGTAAAAAATATCATATTGATTATTTTATTATATAAATTTTAGCATAATCTTTCCATTTAATTTCTTTCTCTACTGAGTAACTTCAAGAATTATATAACAATGCTCAAGATTCATAAATAGGATCTTTGAAACCAAATGGGGATTTTTCTCAGTATGGGTTATACCAAAATAAATATTTTACTTTATTTATTTCTTCAAATTTAACATCAGGATAAATATGATATTTTCATTCAAAATCAAAAGGATAAGGAGCTATAAAAATTCATTTTTCTTTGTATGGAACTTGTGTTTTTATAAATTCTAGAAAGTCATAAAAATCAGACTGTTTTCATACCCTTCAATTTACCATAATATTTGAAGCAGATTTTATATCACTATAAATTTTTACTTGATTAGTAATACTAAAGAAATCAAAAAATATCCAGAAAAAAACTATTGTTCAAACTCAAAAATACATAAATCATTTTTTTATATGATGATTTCAAAAAAAGTATCAAAAGAGAGAAATAATCAATAAAATAATAATAAGTGGAAAAAAAGTCTGATTTATATATTTACCATTCCAAGTAGGTCATTCCAAAAAATTAATAGTTCTTGGATTGTACTCTTTGTAAGTGAGAGCTTCTTTAAATCAATTATTAAAATCATCTACTACACTAGTTTTTCATAAATTAATAATAGAATTATTAGATTGTATTTTTCAATCAACAATAAAAACAACAATAATATCATTTGGTATTTGTGAATAATTTAGCAATTTACTAAACATAAAACTAGAATTTATGTTCATATTTCAGATAATTTCTGAATATTCAACAGGAATAATTTGTTGTCAATTAACAAATCAGTATCATATAGATCAACTTCAACTAATATTTCAACTAATATTTAAAATATTATTATCTTGTCTTTGTCATAAAACAATAAAACATTGTTTTTCACATTCAAAACTAAATTTATTATCTAATTCATTGTATTTTGTAAAACCTTGATTATCATATGAAAAAGAAAAATTAAAAGAAAATAATAAAAATAAAATAATTATAATATTTTTTATCATTTATATATATTAATTAATTAATTAAATTACTACTTACACCCTAAAAAAACTTAAAATTCTATAAATCACTACAATCTTATAATAATTAATTTTGTGAAAAAACAAGGCTAATTTATATTTTCATCAAGCATATTTTTTAGCTACTTCTAATTCCTGTTTAAATTGTTTTTCAAACATACTCCCACTTTTTGAAGTATGATAAAATCTAAAATTTGATAAATATTCATTTATAAATAATGGTGAGTATTTTTTTCATATTCTTAACCAATATTCATAATCCATGCATAGATGATGATTTTCATCTATATATCAAACATCTTCCATCACTTCCCTTTTCCAAAAAACTGTCATTTGTGAAATAAAATTTTCTGATAAAAGTTTACTATATGAATATTTATTTCATATAATGTTTTTATATAATGTTATATATTTTCTAATTTCATTATCACCAATATCTATAATTTTGCATTTTCAATAACTCCATTTTTTTTCAGATTTTCAAAGTGAATCAAATATTTTTTGTAAAGTTCATTCTATATAAGTATCATCACTATTTAAAAATGTTACTATATCTCAAGTAGACATTTTTAATCATTTATTTATAGCACCTGATTGTCAATTATCTTTTTCTGATGACCAAAAAAAATTAACTGAGTTAAAATTATTATTAAATTCTCAGTTTTTTATTTTTTCCTCATATTTTTTTAAAATATCAACGGTATTATCACTTGATTTTCAATCAATAATTATATATTCCAAATCAAAATCTCATTTTTGATTTAGAACTGATAAAATAGTTCTTTCTATGAACATATCTTGATTATATGATGGAGTTATTATTGATAATTTCATTAAATTGTTTAAATTATGATATATTTTTCTACCGTAAGCTAATACATAATTTATCTTATATATCAACCTTCTTCACTATATAGTATTCTAACTCATCAAATAATCAATAATATTTATATTTTCTATTCATTCATAAGTATTTCAAAAAGTTTTATCCATACTTAAAACTATTTTTTTATAATTATCTTTTATTTTTAACAAATTTCAAAACTCTCTTTCAATAACATCATCACTAGATAATAAATATGTTACTTGAATATATATTTTTTCTGCATCTTTTATTCATATAAAATCAATTTCCATTCAATTATATTCTCATACATATATATCATATCATTCTTGAATAAGTTTCAAATATACTAAATTTTCTAAAATTTTTCAAATATCTTTTGAAAAAACAAATCAATAATTATTTCTAATTCATATATCAGAAAAGTAATATTTTCATACATATTCTAATATTTTTTTTCATTTAATATCAAATCTATTAACTTCATTTACTATATATGGAAATTCTAAATATTTTAGATAGTTAGCTATAGTTTTAGTTGAATATTCTTTTTTAAATTGATTTTTTAAATAATCTCAAATTTTTGTTATTGATACTAAGGATCAAGTATTATCAGATAAAAAAGCTAATATTTTTTCTATTAATTTTATATCTCTAATATTATATCTAGAAACAATATCTTTTAAAACAATATTTGATACAACATTTTTTATATAATTTTTCTTTGTTTCCTTATTTTCTATAAATAATATTTCAGGCATTCATCAATAAATAATATATTCATTAAAACTATCTTCTCATCTCTCTTTTCATGAAAATTGAATAAATTCTTTATAACTAAAACTTCAAACATGCATAGTTAAATACCTTCATGTTAAATATGTAGATAATTCACCTGATAATAATTTAGAATTTGATCCTGTAATAATTATTTTATATTTTTTATAAGAATTATATTTTCTTATAAATTTTTCCCAATTAATAATATCTTGAATTTCATCAATTATTATATATTCAGGTTGAGTATATGTAGTTATAAATTCATCAAAAATTTTTTGTAAATCATTAGAATCTTTGATATTATCTTTTATATCTAATTCTTTATTGATATAAAAAATTTTTTCAAGAGATATATTTAAATTTTTAATAAATGAAACTATTATACTACTTTTTCAAACTCTTCTTTGTCATTCAACAACTACTATATTATTTGTTTTTACTAAATCTGTTAATTTATATAAATAGTCAGCTCTAGTATAAACTTCTTTATTCTTTATATAATCGTTTTGTTCACTTATTATAGTTATCATATTTAGTATAATTAATAAAATTTTTTCTTATAATACTATTATTTCAAAAAATATCAATATTTTTTCTTATATATTGTAGGAATTGCTAATTTCTTCCTTAACTTATTATATATTTCATTTCTTATAATAGTAAAAATACAATTAAGAGAATTATAACAATATTTATAAATAATGATAAACTAAATTTCTAAAACATCTGTTAATCATGGTATGTATTCAAAGTTTCAAATTATTGTTATAGCAATAATTTCTCATTTATATCAAGAAAATCTCATTTTTTCTGCTATGAAATTTATTGTTGCTCATGTAGTAAAATTGTCATCAAATATTATAATCTTATCATAATCTGTTTTAAAATCTTCTACAACAATACTTTTTCTTGCATTTATTATTCTATCATTTCACTTTAATTCTTTTTGAGGACGAAGAGTATGGATTATATCTGATTTTATTTTATAACATTTTATTTCCTGCAATTCTATTTTATTTTTATATAAAAGTTCTTTTAATACATCTTTGAACTGTACTACTCTTTTTATAGTAGGTGGTGTGAATATAGCTATTTTAAAGCTATTTTTGTTTATATAATTTATAATTAAATCTATGGATCTAGATATAGACTTTTCTATTAAATTTTTATTTTGATCAAGTTTTCAATAATAAAGTTCTGTTGCTCATCTAAGTCTTCAAAAATGTGGTAGTGTAGAAATCTGAGTAAAAAGTAATTTATCAATATATTTCTTCTCATTGTAAGAATTCATAATTATTGCTAAACTCTCTGTTCAATCGAAAAATCAATTTTTTCTTCTCTTTCTTTCTTCTTCAAAAAAACTTATAAAAAATGAATATAATCTTCTATATAATAATTCTTCATTTGGTAATATTCAATTATTTTCTTTTTGAATTTTGTATATAAAACCATCAAAACCATATTTCCAAGTTCAATCTGCGAGCAATATTCAAACTAAATCATCCAATAATTCTTCTAAATTAACATCATCTAATCAATCATATTCATCAGAAAGATCTTTAGATAATTTTTGAAATCTGTGTATTTGACTTTCATGGATTATTTCTAATATAATCAAAAACTTTTCCTTTTGTAATATCTGATTTTTTCATATATTTTAATGTAATTAAATTAAAATTTAATGTAATTACATTAATTATATAATATTTTATTATATTTTAAAATAATTTTTGACAATTATCAACTATTAATAATTAAATAAATAATATTTTTCATATTTAGTAAACTCTATTATTTAAACCTCCGCATCACTATCGTTTTAATTGCCTTAACTCAATCTGTCCATTTTATTTTTTTTCATTCAGTCATTTTCCTAGGAAAATATTTTATTCATGATTCTCCATATTTAAATCATTTTTTTAATAACAGAATAGTAATTGCAGATTCCCATTCAAATCAATTCTCGATAGGTAAAATCAAATATTCTTTTAAATGATTTCTAAATAATTTATAACAAGTAGGTTCATCAGTTACTATTTTCAATGCAAATATTGAAGTAAAAAATGAAACAATAATTCATCAAAACAAAAAAGTTAAATAAGAATATTTAAATCAATTCTCAATAAATCATCTATTTCTTGATCAATAAACAAAATCAAGATTTTCATTTTCAAGTTTTGTTATAAGCTTTTTATAATCATTTGGATCATATTCTAAGTCTCAATCTTGAATAATTATATAATCTCAAGTAGCTTTTTTAAATCATTCTTTTAACGAAAATCATTTTCACTTATTATTACTATTTTTTATATAATGAAAAGTACAGTTTTCAATATTTTTATCTAAATATTTTAGTACAATTTCTTCACCTTTATCAGTCGATCAATCATTTACTAAAATTATTTCTTTTTTATAATTAAAGTCTGTTATATTTAATATTTTTTCTAATATTTTATTTAAAGTTTTTTCTTCATTTAAAAATGGAATTACTATAGAAAATGTTTTCATTCTTATTTAAAATTTAGATAGTTATTAGCAAAAAAATTCCAGATAAATATAATAAATTTATTAAAGATAGCAACATAAATATAGTAAAATCAAAATTTATCAACAAATATATACAATAACAAAATATTAACTCATAATCAAACAAGCTGAAATAGAAAAAAAAGTAATCATTGAGATAAATGTTTTTTATCTTTATTAGAAAATGTAATATATTTTTGAAAAAGAAATCAAAACATAAATGATATTATAAAAGCAAAAATTGCTCATAAAATATAGGAGACATTAAAAATATCTACAAATATATACAGAGCTAGTAAATCAATAATAGCGGCAATTCATCATCAAAATATATACTTCGCTATTTTTGTCTTTAATAATTTTTTTATTGATTTTTTCATCTATATTTTTCTCATTTATTTATATTAATAGTTTATATAGAATTATTATTTTCTATTTACAAATTTTTTTTATTCAAAAGCAATCTTCATTTTTATAATTCAAATTAATTCAGTTACTAATTTATTTTTTACAAATTTTTTTTGCTCCTCGTCTAATATTTCTCATAATCCATCTAATATTTTATAATTTTTTGGTAATTTTTCTAATTTATTTATTATATTTTGAAATAATTCTTTTTTTGTTAATCAAGTTCTCTCGATAATTAATTTTTCATTTATTTCAAACATTTTTTGAAAAAAGAAATAAACATCATAAATATCCCTATTTGCTTGTCTTTCTATAAGTGCTACTAGCTTATTTGCAAAAATAGTAGATTTTTCTTGTGTCTTAACTGTTATTCAAAATAAATCATTAAATTCATAAATATTATTTTTCCATATATTTTTATTTAAATCAATTTTTATATTTACATCATTTTCTCAATAAGACAAAATTAAATTATTTCATAATAAAACCTTTCAATATTTTTTTAATATAACAATAAGTTCATCTTCAATATTTTTTAAATTGGTTAACAAATCAAAATCTAAATCAATGGAAAATCTATCTAATCAATGTAAAAAATAGCAACAAGTTCATCCCTTAAAAGCTACATATTTTCATATGGGACTAAGAAAAATATCTTTTAAAATCAAATACATTAAAGTTCTATGTTTTTCTTTATTTAACATAATTAATCAATTTTTTAATTTCTAAAATAACTCTTTTATTATATATTTGTGAAATCTCTATTAATTTCTGTTTATCAATATTTTCTAAATTATCAAAATAATAATTTGAAGATAAATATACTTTATCACAAATGGCTCTTTCTATAGATGCTATAGTATAATTTTTTTTATTTATTAATCATAAAGGATTTAATAATATTGAATCTTTTATTTTATTAAATTGATAATTAATATTTCATATTTTTTTTGATATAGTATTATCAGATGCCAAAAAAATAGTAGTCAAATAATCTTGAAAAATTATTCAATTATCTTTTAACACTGTTTCAAATGAAATATAAGATTTTTTTTTGAGTTTTATTGCTAATTCATACTTATTATAATTAGCCAAAATATAAATTCATTTATATATATTAAACATTATTTTTGATTTCAAAGCTCTAAAAAAATAACTTTTTAATGTTTCCCTATTATTAATTCATAAAATTAAAGATAAGTCATTATAAGAAAAGACAGTTTTATTAGAATTTAAAATTTTATCAAAATTTTTCATATTTCATTATAATAGGTTTAAATATAAATCTATTATAATGAAATAAATAATAATTACAAAAATAATCATTTACTTTAGTTTAAAATTATACTACTTATTTTCCACTATAAAACTTCCAACTATTCTTCAAACTATCTTCCAAACTAGTCTCAGACTTCCATCATAATTCTTTTAATGCCTTCTCAGGATTACAAAAAACCTCTGCTATATCTCATGCTCTTCTATCTACTATATTATAATAAATTTTTTTTCAAGTAACTTTTTCTGCTTCTTTTACTATTTCCAAAACACTTACTCATTTTCCTACTCATAAATTATAAACTTCAAATATTCATTCTTTTTGGTCTATCCCCTCGCCCCTTGGGAGAGGGTTAGGGTGAGGGGCTGTGGAACAGGGATTGGTTATTATTTTTTCCCATGCATTCAAATGTCAATCTATCAAATCAACAACATCTATATAATCCCTAACCCCTGTTCAATCTACAGTATCATAATCACCTCAAAAAACTTGTAATTGTTTTAAATTTCAAGCAGCTACTTTCATAACATAAGGCAAAAGATTATTTGGTATTCCAAAGGGATCTTCTCATAAAAATCAACTTTTATGTGCTCAAATAGGGTTAAAATATCTCAAATTCATAACTCTAAATCATGAAAATTTTGCTAAATCTACAAGTATTTGTTCTAGTAAAAATTTAGTAGTTCAATAAGGATTAGTAGTATTTCAAGTTTTATTATTTTCAGCTATTCATTTTTTTTGGTCTACTCCTTTTTGGTCTATCCCCTCGCCCCCTGAGAGAGTGGTAGGTTGAGGGATTTGGTGGAAAACTTGAGATAGAGGGATATCATAAACAGTTGCACTACTTGAAAAAATAATATTTTTTACATTATATTTATTCATCAATTCAAAAAGCTTCAAACTTCAAACTATATTATTATCAAAATATTCAAGAGGTTTTTCACATGATTCTCAGACTGCTTTTAATCATGCAAAATGTATAACTCAATCAAACTTATATTTTTTAAAAACATTTTCTAAAGATCCTTCATCTCTTAAATCAACTTTATAAAAATCAGGTTTATACCCTAAAATTTTTTCTATTCAATTCAATGTTTTGATAGTAGAATTAGATAAATTGTCTAATATTACTGTTTGATATCAAGCTTCTTCAAATGCAACTACTCAGTGGCTTCAAATATATCACATTCATCATGTAATTAAAATGATTTTCTTCATGTATTTATATTAAACAATATTATTAAAAGATTATATTAATAATTATAGCAAATTCAATTATATAAATAATTTTGGCATAATCTAAATTTTGGTGAAGATAATAAATAATATAGATATAATAAGCTCCTTGAAAACAATTATAATTAATTAATCATAATATATATTGTCTGGGGTGGTTATAGTATGGTACAAGTAGAATTAGATTGATTAAAAAAACTACTAGAAATAAGTATAGATTGGAAATTTTTTATAAATTTGAGCTGACAAGACTTTCCACTAATGTCTCAAAATCAAATCCGTAATTTCTTAACAGAAAATATAAACAATAACTATCTAAAAATAGCTAATAAGTTACTAGAAAGACCAAAAACATTTACAAAAAATGATATGGTTTTCCTAAAAATTAAAAATAATTTATTTGCTCGTAAATTTGATGATAATGTAGATTCTGATATAATAAACAATATAATAATAAATTTTGACCTGCCTACAAATATTGTATAAAAAAATAACTAATGTCTGAATTGAACGCACTTAAGTTGAGTATTCGGCATTAGTTATTTTTTAATTTATCAAACTATGTAGAAATTTTATATTTCCAAATCATTTATGATTCTTAATTTTTTGATATACGGCAATTAATGTTTCATATCATTCAGCATGTTTATTTTCTGATTTAAGTATTTTCATAGCTACACTAATACTATTTCCTGATCATAATAATTGTCATAAATAACGATTCCTAGAATTACCAAAACATGTTGCAATTATATCTCAACCTAGAGAGTAATAAGAAAAATCTAAGTCATCACTTCATCAATAAACTTTAACTATTTCTTTCATTTCATCATAAAATTCTAATAAATGAAATCATATACTAGATTTTCATTCTCATAATCACTCATAATATCAAACCATTATTGCCATTATATTTTTCAAACTACCGTACAATTCTATGTTCAAAATATTTATTTGTAACTTTATTTTTAAGTTATCATTTTCTAATAACATTTTTATATCATTTCAAATTACAAAATTTTTTATTCATAGATCTGCTCAAAGTTTTTTTCATTCTACTACTTCTGAAGCGATCATTCATCATGATAAAACAGAATAATTATAAGTTTTTCATATTAATATTTCTTCTATCATTACACTAATTAATTTATTAGATTTTACATCAATTCATTTTGCAAGATTTAGAAAAGTAATTCATTTTTTCAATTTATTTTTAATATTATTTAAACTACTAAAAATAAATTGAACTGGAATTGCGATAATAAGTAAATCAATTTCTTTTAACAACTCTTCATAATCATCAACAATAATAATATTTACAGGAAGTTTATATCAATCAAAAAAATATGGATGTTTTCTATTATTTTTTATAGAATCAGTAATCTCTTTATTTAATTCAAAGACAAAAAAAGTACTTTCAGGATTATTTTCTCAAAGTATTTTATTAATAGCAAAACCAAAAGCTCAAAGTCAAAGAGTAAGCACTTTCATTGAAAAAAAATTATGAAATAAAAACTAAGTATAAATATTTTTTTAAATTTCATAATTAAAATAATTTTTCTTTCCATAATAATAAAACTATGAGAACTATTCAAAAAATAAATATAAATATATAGTAAATCATAGAATTGCCATTATCATCAATTCATAAATCATCTTGTTCAAAATATTTATTATCTTTTTCATAATCATTTCATCAAGTACTAGTTTTTGATTTAGATGTGCTAATTTTTTCTTTTTTTGGTGTTTGATAGAAATTTACTATATAATTTCAAATATTTAATTCTCAACTTTCTGATAATACTACCAAATAAACTTTATAATTTCAAAATTTTTCATACTTGATTGTTTTTGGATTTTTTCATTCAAATTTAAGTCAATTTCAAAAATCCCATGAATACTTTTTAATATTTCAAATACTTTCGGTTCAATCAAAATTTAGACTACATGTATCCATACATGTAATAGTATTTCATGTAATAAGTTTATTTTTTCAAACTGTTCATTGAATAGTTATTATAGATTTTAGTTTTGTATTATCTTCATTTTTAGAAGTTTTTTCTTCTATATTATTTTGTTCGACTCAACTTAAAGCCCAAAATCATAAATTATTTTTTTTTGCTACTGTTTCTGCTTTTATATAATCTTCGTTATATTTAAAATCATTTTCTTTATAAACACCGGCATATCATTGTTCTATTAACTTTTTATTAAAATTTTCTCAATTTAAATATAATACTCCGAACAAATTTGATTTATCATCACGATAATTATTTGGATTAATTTCTACTTCTATTTCTTCTCACATAATATTATCATTTACATAATCATATGTTTCTTGTCAAAATTTTTTTACAGCAGGATTTGTATTATTTATTTCAAAAGAATTTAATCCTGCTAATCTAAAATTTTCAACTTTCTTTGACTCCATAAACTGTAATTTAATTATATTTCAATTTAGTACTTCTAAAACTTTGGCTTTTCATAATAATATATCTAATTTAGTATGATCTAAAGTTTCTCATTCTGCTACTTTGTAATTCCATACCAAAGAATCTATTAAATTATTATTACAAAATAAATTTACTTCATCTCAATTATTATTTAAGTTAAGTTTAGTTAATTCTTTATAATATTTCTTTGTCTCTCATTTTAAAATAATTTCATTTTCTAAAAAATTATATATTTTGCTTCATCAATCTAACAAATCATCCAAACTACAACTATATAGATTAATTGATTCTTCAGATTTATTAATTAATTCTATATATTCCATATCATCACTTCAACTAGGATTGGATTCAACTTTATAAATTTTTAATCCTTTATAATCACTATTTGAGATACTAGTAATTAATTCATTAATGATATTATTCTTCTCTTCATTAATATTATTTATTTTAATGTCTATAACTTTTTCTTCATTATCTTTTGTTTCAATATTTAGTACATTAGTAAAACTTAATTCATTAATACTATAATTTGCTAAATTTCAATCTTGATAAACTTTTAATTTTACGATAAAATTTCAAGTAGAATATTTAATATATCAAGGATTACATTTTAATTCTGTTCAATATTCATAAACTCAATTTCAGAAATCCCAAAGACATCTTTCTTTTGAATTTTTTATATCATATAATAAATTTATACTACAACTACTATTATTAATACACTGATTATCATTATTAATTCAACTTTGAATTATTATCTCTGGTTTAGTTATATTTATTAATGAGGTATTTTCTGTATAAACATTATTTATATAAACATTAGATGAACTAGCTACTGGTTTTACATATCATTTATTGACTATTTTTATAGATTTATAAGAAAAGATATTTATATCATTTTTACTAATAATTTTTAAATTAAAATTTTTAGTTCAAATTGGCATTATAATTGTTCAAGGATTACATTTATTTTCTTCTCAAGTTTCAAATCAAAAATCTATAATACAATTAAAATCTGATTCATTAAAATCTCAAGAAAAACTATTTCTTAAATCAATATTTATCTTACACTCTTCTTTACTACTATCACAATTATATTCAGAAACAATATCATCTTTTTCTAATAAATAACTTGGTGATTGAAAAATATAATCAATTTCTGGAACCAAAATATTTTCATTGTTATTAGTTTCATGAATAGTTCATGTTCAGGTTTTCTCATTTTCATCTGTTATTCATGTTCATGTTTCTTCATTTTCGTCTATTGTTCATGTTCAGGTTTCTTCATTTTCATCTGATGTTCATGTTCAGGTTTCTTCATTTTCATCTGTTGTTCATGTTCAAGTTTCTTCATTTTCATCTGTTGTTCATGTTCAAGTTTCTTCATTTTCTGTTGTTCATGTTCAAGTTTCTTCATTTTCATCAATAATCTCATCTTCTAAAATAACAATACTTTTATTATTTTCCGAACTACTATATATTTGAGTATCTAGTAAATTTCAAAAACTATCATATAAAAATAATTCTTCATCAGTATCATTTAATAATATTTTTGTTAATATTCTATAATATTTTTTCTTTTCTTTTGGATTTAAAGGAACAATATCATCAAAAATATATTCTTTTCATGATTTATCTTTCAAAATATATCAACTCAAAAATAATATATTATCAGAATCATTAAACAATTCAAAATATTCTAAATTTGTATCATCATCTGTATTTGGAAAAATTTCAGAGAATAACAAATTTCAAAACACTTGAGTTAAAATAACAACAAAACATACAACAAAAATAAAGACTTTATAGAGTTTCATAGAATAAAAAAAGTAATATAAAAACATATATTACTTATACCATATTAATATAACATTAATGAAAAGACTAATTTTAAAAATTATCTAAAAAACTTAGTCCATAAAATTCTCATAGCAATATTTATAGCATTTCATGAAGATTGTCATTTATTCATAGAATATTCAGAATAACTTATATTTACAGGAACTTCTTTTAATTTTATTTTATGTTTTTTTATCTCCTCAATCAATTCAGAGGCATAAGCCATCGTATCAATAGTAAGTCTAATCTTTTTTATACTTTCTAATGTAAAAACCCTATAACCGTTATGTGCATCTGTCAAAAATATTCAACTCACAAGCATAGTAAAAAATCTACCTAAAAACAATGTAACTTTTCTTATAAATGGAACATTTGAATTTGTTTTCATAATAAATCTAGATCATAAAACAACTCATAAACTATCATCTTTTTTAAAAGCTTTCAAATATTTACTATAATCTGCTATATCATGCTGACCATCAGCATCAAATGTAACTACATATTTGACATATGCATATCTCCTAATATATTCAAATCAAGTTTCAAGAGCAGCTCATCATCACCTATTTACTGCATGATTTACAACAATTAATCATGGAATATTTTCTAAAATCGTTCTTGAATTATCAGTAGATCAATCATTTACTACTAATATATTTTTATATCATTTATCAATTATGTTTTTTATTACTCATTTCAAAACTTTTTCCTCATTAAATACTCTTATTAAAAAAACTTCCCTACCATCAATAATCTTTTTTGAAGAATTACTTATAGCTCATTCTCTAATAAGGGCAGTAATTGATTCCCTATTCTCTACATGTTTGGCCAAAAGTAATAGAACAAAATATAACAAAAATATAATTGCGCCATAGACTAAAACATCTGCTCATCTAGCTGTTCAAAATATTTTTCAAATTGATAATAAAATATCAGGAAAAAATGAAAACATCAATAATCATCACCCTATTCATATAAAGACCAAAAAATGAAGAGCATTAAACTTCTGTTTTTTAGCAATATCTAAAGCTAAAATCAAGATAATTATTCAAGAAATTATGAAAAAGAATTCTAATAGAGTCATTTTAAAAAAAATTAATAAAATAATTAACCCATCCTTGGCCACAGGATACATCCCTTCGTGCATAATTTCCTTCCCTTAAGTCTAATGGAAGGAGGCTACAGATTTTCTTTTTGAGCCCCTTGCCCTTAGACTTAAGGGAAAGGATTCAGGATAGGGTTACTTAAAAATTTTCAATTTCCTTATTATTATACAGATTTCTCTTTATTTTCAAATAATTCTTCTATATCTTCCCTTATTTGTGAAATAAGTTCCAAATCTCTTAAGTCTGCAACTTTTAAATCAGGTACTCATGATTGCCTTAATCCATAAACTTCTCATGGTCATCTTAACTCTAAATCTATCTCAGCTAATTCAAATCCATTATTTGTTCATTCCATAGCCTTTAGTCTGTCTGTTTGATTTTTATTTGTTGGAAATAGATAACAATATGATTGATATGCTCCTCTACCAACTCTTCATCTAAATTGATGTAATTGTGATAATCAAAATCTTTCAGCTCATTCTATACACATAACTGTAGCATTTGGAATATCTACTCAGACCTCTACAACAGAAGTGCTAGATAATATTTGAATTTTATTTTCTTTGAATTCTTTCATTACTGCATCTTTTTCCTTTGGTTTCATTTTTCAATGTAATAATCATACATTGTATGGTTCAAAAATAGCTTGTAATGACTCGTATGTATGTATTGCATTTGCTAAATCTATCTTTTCTGATTCTTCTACAAGTGGAGAAATCCAAAAAACTTGTCTGCCCTTTTCAAGTTCTGATCTAACAAAAAGTTCTATCTCATATCTATGATTATCACTTTTTGCAACCTTTGTATAAATATCTTTCCTCCCTTTTGGATATTGTGAAATAATTGATAAATCTTGATCTCAATAAAGAGTAAGAGCCAAAGTTCTTGGAATTGGAGTTGCTGTCATGTTCAAACTATGTGGTATCAATAATGATTTATTTCAAAATCATTTTTCTAAAACTTCTCTTTGCTTTACTCAAAACCTATGTTGTTCATCAACAACAACAAATCATAAATTATTAAAACATACATCTTCCTGAACCAAAGCATGTGTTCATATAACTAAATCTATATTACCAGATTTCAAATCTAATTTTACTGCTTCTTTTTGTTTTTTAGTAAGACTTCAAACTAATAAATGTGAACTTATATTAAACTTGATAAGTAAATCCTGCATTCACTCAAAATGTTGTCTTGCTAAAATTTCTGTTGGAGCCATGATTGCGACTTGAATACCGATATTTCAAACATTCCCCAACCCCCCCCCTATCCCAACCTTTCCCCTAAAAACCCCTCTATCCCAACCTTTCCCAAAAAATCCCCCTATCCCAACCTTTCCCCCCAGGGGAGAAAGGAGTAGAACAATTTTCTCTATTACTTTTTCTAAATCATTTATTATTTCATCGTTATTAACTCTTAATATTCTAACTCAATATTTTGAAATAATTTCATCTCTTATTTCATCATATTCTTTTTGATTTTCATGTATCTTTCAATCTAATTCTATTACTAATTTGGCTTCATCACTATAAAAATCTGCAATATACCTTCAAAAAGGATGTTGTCTTCTAAACTTTACTCAACTCAATTGTTTATTTCTAAGTAATTCCCACATAATTTTTTCAACTTCTGTGGTTTTTTTTCTTAATTCTTGACTTAATTTTGTAATATAATCTTTTGTTTTTTCTGCAAATGAGCTATTCCCTTTCTCCCCTGGGGGGAAAGGGTTAGGGATAGGGGGATTTTTCCTACTCTCTATTATCGCATGTATACTTGCGATCAAAGCAACTGCTGTTTTACCAGTTCACACATCTCATTCTAAAAGTCTTTGCATAGAATGAGTTTTTTCCATATCTTTTAGTATTTGAAACAATACAATTCTTTGATGATCTGTTAAATCAAATGGTAAATTTGAAATGATTTCTTTTACTAATTCTGGATTCATTTTTATAGGTAAAGATTTCCCTTCACTATTTTGAAAACTCTCATATTTGGTTGAGATTGCTCTGTAATTTATTTCAAATAATTCTCAGTAAGCAAGTCTATGTTTAGCTAATTCAATATCATGCTTATTTTTAGGAAAATGTACTTTGTATACAGCTTCTTTTTTAGGTATAAAATTGTATTTTTTTATAATTGATTCTGGTAAATCTTCCTTTATTTCTGAAACATATTTTTTTAATAATTCTATTTTTCATACTGTCCATTTAGATGGAATATAATTTATATCTGAATAAACAGGAACAATTTCTCATGAAACTTTTGATAAATCTGTTTCTACTTCTGGTGATTGAAAAGTTACCTTTCAAAAAGCATATTTTACTTTTCATGAAACTATAACTTTTTTTCATGTAAAAGCTTGAAGTGTTGTAGCTAAATATTTTCTATTAAACCAAATAGCTTCAGATAAAAAACCATTTTTATCTTCCAAAATAGCTCTTGATAATAGTTTTCATCATCATGTAACTTGTGAATTAATAGATACTAAAGTTACAAGGATTGTATTTTTTTCTTTTATATTTATTAAAGAAAAATTATCCAAAACATTAGTCCTGTCCTCATATTCTCTAGGAAATTGATTTAATAAATCTCAGATGGTTAAAATACCTCATTTTTGTAAAGCTTTTATATAGTTATCTGTAGTATTTAAATGTGATTTCGTTAATGGTGTATTTAACATAAGTATTAATTATAATTGTATTATATACCGAGTATATACATAATATTTTTATTGTCTAATTATTTTTAATAAAAATTCTTTTGCATAAATTTATAATCATATATAATCTATACAATATAAATTTTTTATACATAATAAATTATAAATGAGAGAACTATTCAATAAATATAAAATAGAATTAGATGAAAATGAATATAAATTATTTGAAACATTTCTGAAAATATTCAAAGAGAAAAATTCACAAATAAACTTATCTGCCATTAGAGATGATAATTGAATAATAGAAAAACATTTTGTTGATTCTATAATGCTAAATGTATTTGTAGAATTACACTGAAAGGTTGCTGATATGTGAACGGGATGATGATTTCCTCTTGTTCCTTTAGCAATTACTAATCCTGAGGTAACATTTTTATGAATTGACTCAGTCGGAAAAAAACTTAAAGCTGTAGATGAATTTGTAGAAAAATTGTGATTAAAGAATGTAAAAACTTTAAATTGAAGAGCTGAAGAAATATGACAAAATTTAGATTATAGAGAACAATTTGACTTTGTTACGAGTAGAGCAACTGCTTACTTTCCTACACTTTTGGAATATGTGATTCCATTATTAAAAGAGTGATGAATATTTGTAGCCTATAAACTAGATGATAAAGAAGAATTAAAATCTGCAAAAAAAGCATTATCTAGACTATGAGCAAAAATTCTAAAAGTGAAAAATTATAGAGTTGCTTCTCAAGATAGAACAATTGTATTAATAGAAAAAATAAGCAAAACTCATTTAAAATACCCAAGAAAAGTATGAGTACCATTATCTAATCCAATAAAATAATTATGATTTACATTCTCCCAACAGATACTTGTTACTGAATAGCTTGTTCTATTCATGATTTAAAATCTTATGAACTAATTTATAAAATAAAAAAAAGAAGTTTGGACAAACCCCTAGCTATTTTAGTACCTGATTTTAAATGGCTTGAAGAAAATACAGATTTAACAAATGAACAATTAGATTTTTTAGTAAATTATGAAAAACCTTTTACTATAATTACTGATTGTAGTAATTTAAAACTTTGGATAAATTATGTAGATGAAGATAATAATGAATTTATAAATAGAGATATTTATGTAAAATTTGCTTTTAGAGTTGCAAATAATTCTATAGAAAAAAGACTAGTAAAAGAAAATTGACCAATGTTTTTAACAAGTGCAAATATAAGTGATAATCCAGAAATTTACTTCAAAAATGAAATTAAAAAAGATTTTTGATCTTACATAGAAAAATGAACAATACAATTTGTATGAGAAAATATGTGAAATCCAGAAAAAAATAAACCATCTGATATTTTTGAATTCATATGAGATAGTTTGGAAATTAGTTATTTAAGAAAAAATTAAAATATTTACAAATAGCAAAAATCAATAGTTAACAATAGATACTATTTATTTAATTTAAATATTCATTCAAGACTTGCACTTACTTCTTTTGAAATTAATTGCCTTTTTCTTTCTAACTGAGGATTTATTTCAGAAATATCATTTCGTTTTGATTCCGCATCTTTAAAGAAACTCATTGATAAATCATTAGACATATTATTTATATTTAATTTTAAAGTATATAATTATTGTACCATTAACTTGAATTTTTGTCAAAAATATTATAGCTATTTTTATAATTTTTTTATTATAACATATATGATGAATAATTTACAAATGATTGAAACCTTATCTAGTGACAATTTATTGTCACTAGATGAAATACTATTATGAGCACTTGAATTATTTGAGAATAAAAGACCTAATAAACTTGATCTTTCAGATTTCAAAAAACCATTAATTGCGGGATCAGGTAATGCAATAGTTACAGCAAAAATAATATTTTCATGAATAGATGCATTATTTTGTGATGAAACAAATTTTGAACAATACTTAAATAGGAATATTGATTGATTAATAATATTATCAGCTTCATGAGAAAAACATGCAACAATATTTGCAAAAAAAGCTTTAGAAAAATGAATAAAAACAAAACTCTTAACATGTAATTATAATTCTAGTGCAGGAAAAATCGTTTGAATAGAAAATACTATAGTAACAGAAAAAAATAGAGAACCTTATACATATAATACATCTACTTATATGTGATGGATTTTTGCTTATACTTGAGAAGATCCTTCTATAATTAAAAAATTTATACAAGAAGAAATTGATCCAATAATTAATAAAATTAATTTTTCTAAATACAATTGATATTTACTTGTTACTCCTAATATTTTCGCAGGTGTAAATCAATTATTTAATGTAAAATTTATAGAACTTTTTGGGAGAAGAATAGCTAGAGATGTATTTTCATACGAACATTTAAAACATGCAATCACTGTTGTTCCATACGAAAAAGAATTAGCTATTTCATTTTGAGAATGAAATTTTCAATATTTTTGAGACACAATAAATATTCCACTACCAAAAAGTTGTAAATTGTGATGAATAATGGCTATCTGATACTATGTAATTTGAAAAATTCAAAACTCATATCCACAATATTTCAAAGAAAATATTTGAAAATATATAGAAGAAATAAATAAAACAGATTTTGGAAAAGGATTGAGTGTAATTGTTGAGTAAAAAAAGTTAGAATAAATTCTAACTTTTTTTAGTATCAGAATGAATAAAAAAAGAACAATTAATTGTTCTTTAGTTTAACTCAATATCAATATGTTTAATACATGGAAAATCTTTTATTAATTCTTTTTCAAGCAAATCTATTCTTTTTCAAATTATTCTTGGTACTCTATCTGCATAATCTACACAAAATTTTAAGAAATCATTATAATCCTCTTTTATATATTCATATTCCTCTTGGAAATATCAATTATTATTTATTTCTCTCATTAAAGCTGTTCAATTAAATTCAGCTTCAAACTTGATTAAATAACAATCAATATCCAATATAATAGATTTAAATCTAATTACTTTCTCTATCATTGGATCTTTTTCGATTAAAGTAATTATTTCTTCTTTTAATTCTTCATCCATACTTCTTCAAAGTAGATAATTTTTATTCTCTATAATCAAAACTATTGCGACTATTCCTAATAATATTCAAATAAAAATTGATCACATAGAATCAAAATATAATTTTCAAGTTATGTTAGTTAATAGTATACTTACAAATGCTATAATTATTCAAAATACGGCAACAGAATCCTCCATAATAACTGCTTTTGATGCATTATCACTATTTTTAATTGATTCTAATAATCAAATATTTTTTTTATATACTGATTTTATTGCAATTCATAAAGTAAATCATTCTACAACAAGAGAAATCAATAATATAACATATAACCATATAGATTTTTCTACTTCAGAAGGATGTATTAAAGATTCTATTCAATGATAAGTGGTAATTCAAGCTCATATAAAAAATATTCAACAAGCTGATAATATAGCCCAGAAAAATCTTTCTTTTCAGTATCAATAGTCGAAATAATCATCCGCTTTTTTCTTTGATTTTTTTATTCATATAAGTAATAATACTTGATTTAATGTATCAGCTACACTATGAATTGCTTCAGAGAACATAGCTCAAGATCAAGTAGTAAAAAATCATAAAAATTTCAAAACAGTAACAATTGTATTTCAAACTATAGCAGATACTACAGAAATCATTCAGTGGGTGGGTTGGGAGTCCATAAAAATTATTAATAATTATAATATAAAATATTCAAAAATATTGAATGGACTTAATTATATATATATTTTATATAATGCAAATATATTTTATTACTATTTTCGTAGAGAGTATAATATATTTTCTTACTATTTTTTTTCTGGATTTGAGTATAAATTTTCTCTCATTTTGTTTATATCCCATCATCAAATAGGACCTTTAAATTTCAATCAATTTTCTAAAAAAACATGATTCATCTCTGTAGGATTTACCATATTTCATAAAACTCACAAAAAATCTTTTCATGCATAAATAGAATCACTTCTTCATACTTCACCATAAATTAACTTTTCCATAAAATGAATCAAATTTACCATACGCTTCTTTCATCATATTTCAATTCAATTTTCTCAAAAAGTTCATACTCATTCTAAATCAATATTTTCTCTTTCTAAATCAATATTTTGGGGGTTTAATGACTCTAGTCATGGCAATATCTGTCATTTAGATTTTATTTCTCTAATCAATTGGTCTGTTACATCTTTAGGAATCAAATCAAATCCAATTTTTTTTAATTCTTTTAATAACTCTTTTTTCTTTATATCCCTTTCTCTTGCTTGATCAGCATTTTTATCTAATTCTTCTACGACTAATAACTTTATTCTATTTATATAAGACTTTTTCTCTTCTTGTTTTCTCTTTAATTCACCACTAAGTATAGAAAATTGATTAATTAAATAACTTGTAAATTCCTGTGTAGAATTAAAATTAACTTTATTTCTCTCAATACCTAGATTTTTACAAATGTCTGAAATTATATTTTCATCCTTATAAATATTTTCTTTATCATTTAATTTATTAATATCATCTAATTTTTCTTTTATGTATTTGATTTTATTTGAAATAGAATCAATATCTTTTTTAAATTCTAAAATTTTTTGATTATATTTTTGTTTTTCTGTTTGAATTTTTTCATTATTCTCTCGATTGTCCAGTTCAGAACCAAGTTTATAGTCGCTATCTTCAAGAGAAATAGATCTATTTCAGTCTTCATCAACTTCAATATTAAGTCAAGTTTCATCATCAGTTTTAGAAATAACACCTCAATTTTTATGAATTCAAATAGTTGATTCAGTTCAAAGTTTAAGAGCCTCTTCGCTACGGAAAAAAGGATCTTCAATTTGTTGAAATATTGGTTCAAAATCAGGATTGATTAGAATTAAGCTTGATTTAAAGTTTTCATATTTTTTTGGATCCTCTGATTTTAAGTCAGTAGCAATAGCATAAAGAGTATCTGGAGATTTTAAAGCACTAATAGCTCAATCAAAATTGTTGTCATTTACCAAATCAAGAACATTTTGATAATATCCTGTATTTTTTGTAATTTTAAGTCTTAAAAGAGTATCCCTTACAAATTTTAAATGTTTTTCTTTGTCTTTATCCACTTCCTGATCTTTAATAGCCTTTGTTTGTTCTTCAACAGCTTTTGTTTGATCTTCAACAGCTTTTGTTTGATCTTCAACAGCTTTTGTTTGATCTTCAACAGCTTTTGTTTGATCTTCAACAGCTTTTGTTTGATCTTCAACAGCTTTTGTTTGAATAGCAATAGTTTTCTTATGACTTTCATAACTTATTTTAATTAGTTCACTTAAGCTATCATAATCTATTTGATCACTTCAAAAGCTATTAATACTTATATTAATCTCATCAAAAAAACTAGGCAAATCTTTTATATCTTTAGATTTTTCTAAAATGATATTTTTTATATCGTTTTTTTGAGTATCAGTAAAATCTTTATTTTTTATAGATAACAATAAACTATCAATTTTGTTATTAATAAATTGAGTATTATTTTCTGGATTATTATTAAGCATTCAGTCTTTAATTGGTGCTGTATTCTCTCATATTTGTTGAGGTTTTATTCAACTACCAGCTAATTCATTTAATTCAGACATAAAAAAATATTATAGTGTATACTACAATATTTTAACACATAACTAAATAATATGCAAAAAATCAAGGCTCTTTTCATTTCATTAGGAAATATTTACAGGTAAACTACTAAATAAATTACTTTTTCTAGCTAAGTCTCGAACAAAAATTTTTTTAATATAATTATCCTTTAACTTAAATCAGTGAGACTGTCT
>Ga0247840_10001298_pt1 | contig 49554 bp, 40 predicted proteins | sample LaCruzMarch2015__FD_192404 | JGI IMG/M metagenome (GOLD analysis project Ga0247840, IMG submission 192404) | Freshwater microbial communities from meromictic Lake La Cruz, Castile-La Mancha, Spain - LaCruzMarch2015_17m | ecosystem: Environmental > Aquatic > Freshwater > Lake | place: Spain... | reverse complement strand
CGCGGACCATGGCCTGGGCCAGGACGGTCGCGGTGGTGGTGCCGTCACCGGCTACGTCGGAGGTCTGGGAGGCGACTTCCTTCACCATCTGGGCGCCCATGTTCTCGAACTTGTCCTTGAGTTCGATTTCCTTGGCGACGGACACGCCGTCCTTGGTCACGGTCGGGGCGCCGTAGGACTTCTCCAGGACCACGTTGCGGCCCTTGGGGCCGAGGGTCACCTTGACCGCGTTGGCCAGGACGTTCACACCTTCCATCATACGGGCACGGGCATCGCCGCCGAACTTAACGTCTTTTGCACTCATGGGAATCTGTCTCGAATCAATCTGTGGTCAGGGGGATGCGGGGCGGCGCTCGCGGGGGCCGCCGGGCGGGACCGTCGGTCGACGGTCGGGGGGCGTTCAGCCTTCGACGATGCCCATGATGTCGTCTTCACGCATCACCAGGAGGTCCTTGCCGTCGAGCTTGACCTCGGTGCCGGAATACTTGCCGAAGAGGATGCGGTCGCCGACCTTCACGTCCAGCGGGCGCACATCCCCATTTTCCAGGATCTTGCCGCGGCCGACCGCGAGCACCTCGCCCTGGATCGGCTTCTCGGTGGCGGAGTCGGGGATCACGATGCCACCGGCGCTGGTACGCTCTTCTTCCATGCGACGGACGACGACGCGGTCATGCAGGGGACGGACATTCATTAGGATTCTCCTTGGGAGGGGGTGTTCAGGGGGGTGGAGCGGGGCGCCGGCGCGGTCTGCCGCCTGGGCTGTTAGCACTCTCCACCAGCGAGTGCTAATAGTAGGGCCAAAAGCTCAGGTGTCAAGCGTTGGACGCACCGCGGGCGGGTGCCGGGGGCCCCTCGCCCCGGCGTTTCCCCATCAGCGCTGGGGGGGCCGGTCGCCACCGGGGGCCCCGACGGGCGACTCGCGGCGCTCCGCGCAATCGGCGGCGCGCGGCCCGATCCTGGCCAGCCCCCTGATCAGGTGCAGAATTTCACGCGGCGCCCTGGCAGGGCGCGGCCTTGATCGTCCTTCCGACCACTGGAGGTCGAGGCTTTAGCCGGTCCAGCGTGCAGGCGCACTTGATTTCGCTTGGATATCTCGGGAACCGCCACCGGCTGAAGCCTCGACCTCCGGTTGTGGACGGACCGCCACTGGCCGGAACGATGATCAAGGCCCCTGGCAGAACCGAGCGCCAGCGGCGTACCATCCGCCCATGCCCTCGCGCCATTGCCGCGGCAGTACGCGCTCCTGCACTGCGCGGCAAGCCTGGTCTGAGACTCCTTCTTGACCCGTTATTTATCCATTTCCTATCGCTGATCTCGAAATGCCATGTTGACCTTTGAGCGTGTCAGCTACCGGTACCCAAAGGCGCCCGGTTGCGCCTTGGACGCGGTCAGCTTCACCATTCCCAAGGGTGCGGTGCAGGGCCTGCTGGGGCCCAACGGGGCGGGGAAATCGACCGTGATGGGTCTGATCTGTGGGCAATTGCAGCCCACCCGCGGGCGCTTGATCCGGCCCCGCTCCACGCGCGTGAGTCTGGTCCCGCAAGAGTATGCCTTCTACCCGAGCCTGACGTGCGCGGAGAACTTAAGTTGCTTCGCCGGGGTATTGGACCTGCCCCGGCACGAGTGCCGGGCGCGGATCGCGCAGGCGGCGGCCTTTTGTCAGCTCGACGCCACGCACTTGCGGCGCCGGGTGCAGGCGTGTTCCGGCGGGGTGCGACGGCGCTTGAACCTGGCGATCGGCCTCTTGAACCAGCCTGAACTGGTGCTGCTCGATGAGCCCACGGTCGGCATCGACCCGGTGTCGCGTCAGGCGATTCTGCAACAGATCGGTGCGCTCGCGGCGCAGGGGGTAACGGTGGTCTTCGCCTCACACCAACTGGAAGAGGTCTCGCAACTCTGTACCCAGGTGGTGCTGTTGCAAAATGGACTGGTGCTCGCGGACCTGGCGATGCGCACCCTGCTGCATGACCATACGAGCCTGGAGGCATTTTATATCCGTCACACCAAACGGTACCTGGACTCGGTCCCGGCCGCTGAGGTCGCCGCATGAATGAGTCGGCCGATATGGACCGGACGCCATCGACCCGGGGCGGCATCTTCAAGCCGCGGCAGGTGTGGTCATTGCTGATCAAAGACTGGCGCTGCCTGCGGCACGACCGACATGGCCTTGCGGCCCTCTTCATCATGCCTGCCCTCTTTATCCTGATCATGAGCCTGGTCATGCAAGAGGCCATGTCCTACGACCATCAGCCGCAACTGCCGGCCATCGGAATCATCAACCGGGCACCCGCCGCGCTTGGTCACCGCCAGTTGGCCAAACGCCTGCAGGCCGAGTTGAGCGGGCGTGTCTTCACCGATCAGGCCGCCTTGCTGGCCGCGCTGGAAGCCAAGGGTATCGGTATCGGGATTATCTTGAGCACCCCCGCGACGACTGACACGGAAGAAATAGCCCCCTTGCGCGTCGATCTGCTGGTTGACGACATGACGCCGGTGCCGGTAGTGAACGCCCTGCGCAGCCGGATCGAGCAGAGTTGGGGACGGCAGTTGCCCGGCCTGTTGCTCGCCGACGCCGATCCGCTGGCGCGCGCCCTGATGCCGTCGAGCACGCTCGATCCGACGCTGATAAGACCCCAGGTCGAGATCGAGAGCCTCTACGAGGTCAAGGGTCACAGGCGCTTTGGTTCAGTCCAGCGGGTGCTGCCCGCGTGGCTCGCCTTTGGCATCTTTTTCATCGTGCTGCCGCTCTCGGCGGTCTTCGTCCAGGAACGCCGACTCGGCACCTTGAGCCGCCTGCAGACCATGGGGGTTGGCAACGGCTCGGTGATCCTGGCCAAGGCACTGTGTTTTGGCGGCGTGAATGCCGTGCAGGTGCTGGTCATGCTGCTGGTCGGGGTGTTCCTGGTCCCGCAATTGGGCCTGCAGGCCCTGTCACTGCACTTCGACTGGCTCGCCCTGGGGCTGATGACGGCGGCCACCAGCCTGGCGGCCTTGGGCTTGGCGCTGGCCCTCTCGGCCTGGGCGCACAGTGTCGAGCAGGCCAATCTGATTGGCGGCGCGCTGAATGTGATGCTGGCGGCCATCGGCGGCATCATGGTGCCCAAGGCCGTGATGCCGTTATCCCTGCAAACCATGACTGCACTGTCGCCGCTGGGCTGGGCCAATGACGGGCTGGTGCGCATTTTCCTGGGCGAACAACAGTGGTCGCAGTGGCTCAGTGACGCCGCCCGGCTGTCCGCCTTTGGCATCGTCCTGTTGTGTCTAGCCGCCTGGCAACTGCGTGCGCAGCGCTGACAGCGACCTGAAGAACTCCGTCTCCCGGGCCGCCAGCGCATCGGCCGTAGCTTGCAGGAGCCGCGGCGACAGGGGCGCGCGACCCTTGGCCATCCGCGCCAACTCCACGGCGAATTGGCGCCAGGCATCACCGATTGCCGTCAACTCGATGGCCTTATGTGCCAGCGGCTCACTCTGCAGTAACCGCGCCGATTCCTGCAAGAACGCCGCGTACAAAAAGCGAAACCCCGCTCCGCCCGTTCCGATTACCTCTTGCATGCGCACAATGTGCAGCAGCAGGCGGGTCGTCTCACGGGTCGGGATGCCCGCGTCGAGTTGCCCAAGTTGCTTGCCCAAGAAGCGAATGCCTTTGACCCCGATCCACGGCAGGGCCGGCTGCAGCATTTCCCTGGCCACCTGCTTTATCGCGGGGCCGATCTGGCCGCGAATATCCTGGGCGGCCACGTCTTGTGAGAAATAAAACAGGCGCCCTTTCGGCGCCAGCTTGCCGCGCACAAAGCGCGCTCGCTGCAAATCATCGCGCGCGATACGGTGAGTCCCTTCCAGTACCGAATCACTCACGGCGTAACTGTCGCCCTGTTGCCCATAAATGATCAGGTTATGGGCGTTGAAGTGAAAGCGCAGATTCTCCGGAATGTAGGGCAGCCAATAGATACAGGCCTGCAAACCGACGGGCTGGCCCTGGGCCAGGAGCGCATCGAGCCTGACCTGCCCGGCCGTACTGTCGGTGAATTGCTGCATTCGCAACGGCAGTTGCAGGCGCCGCCGCAGGCGCGCAATAATGCGCCCGGGCAGCGCCCGGTAGGCCACCAAGGGCATCCCATAGATCTTCACGAACGGCAGGTAGGAAAAGCTCAAGCCCGAAGCCAAGCCGAAGCACATAGCCTCGGATAAGGGCCAGCCATGATGTGCCAACAGACTGGCGGCGGCCGTGCTTTCGCAGTGCGAGCCCTGGCGGTGCTGGAAGTCAATCACAGCGATCCAGGTCCTGCGCCGCCATTCCCAGTACCCGTGCATAGCGCTCACGCAAGGCCGGGCTCAAGGCGGCAAAGCCCTTGGGTTCGAGATGCCGCTTGACCCGCCAAGACCAGAGCCCGACCGCCTCCGCCAACAAGGACTCATCCAGCCGCAACCGGTACATATGGTAGCGCAAGGGGGAGTCCAGACCTTGCGCGATACGCGCCCGGCACTCGGTGCGCAGGTGATCGAACCAGTCCACCTCGTCCAGACCGGCCTGCTCTTCGGGTTCCCACCCGGCCGAGTGCACCCCCTGGTATTGCCCGGCGTCGTTGAGCGCATACACCACCCGCCGCTGTCCGGAGAGGAGCGTACTGTCGTGGGTTTCCAAATCGGTCGTGCGCATGACGGTAGCCTCATCGATGGCTTTGCAGGTAGTCGATACTGAACGGACGCTGTTGGTCGATACCGCTTAACCCAGGAAGAGCAGTCATCCACAGATGAACACAGATGAACACAGATTATCACAGGTACTTCGTAGACTTACGCTTGGCCGAGCACTTACCTTGCCGGCGATTGCGGCAATGGCGATAAGCGCATGACCATGCGAAGAAAATCTGTGTTCATCTGTGTTCATCTGTGTTCATCTGTGTTCATCTGTGGATTGTAGGATTAAGAAACGGTTCGCTAATAAGTCGACAATTCCGTTAGGGATTGCCGATAGCGGCATTTTCGTTGTCGTTGTCGCTGTCGTAATTGACACTATCGTCGCGCCCCGGATTCTCTCGCATCCCAAGAAATATCGCTTCTCCGAGTACGATTACGACAACGACAACGACAACGACAACGACAACGACTATGTTTAACTCGATCTTGACTCGTTACCGAAACAGATCACTTCAAGACTTGTCTCTACATTCGCCGGCCTAGCCTTGGCAGACCGTCAAATGCATGAAGCCGCTGCTGAAACGCCCACTCTCGGGCACCATGCACAGGATGGTTTGCCCCGGTCTCAGGCGCCCGCTGTGCAGCAACTCGTCGAGCATAATGTAGATGGACGCGGCACCGGTGTTGCCGCAGCGGCACAGATTGGTGAACCAGGCCGTGTCGGCAATCGGCAGCGCCAAGGACTTGACCACGGCCGCCAGGGCCGGTGCAAAGTACATAGACGACATGTGCGGCAGGAACCAATCGATCGGACCCTGGACCAGGTTACGCCGTGCCATCAGGTCGCGCAACGGGTTCTCGAAACAGGCGCGTACCACATTGTCATTGAGCAGACGCACATCTTGCTTGATCGCCATCACCGGGGCCGCCGTCCGCGCCTGGGCGTCCAACTGCATCCAGCCGACGATCTGCCCCTGGCATTCCTGCGCGCCGGCATACATGCAGGTCGGCAACGTATCGGCGGCAGAGAACAAATCGATCCAATCGATCCGCAGCGCCAGGGACGGCGGCCGCGCCCGCGGCTCCAATAGCAAGGCACCGGCGCCGTCGGAAAGCATCCAGCGCAGGAAATCCTTCTCAAAGGCAAGTTCCCGGTGTTCCTGCAAGTGGCGCAACTGGGCCGCGGATTCGGGCGCAAAGGACTCGGCGCGCAACAGCGCGGACGGCAGGTCCGAGCCGGTGGCGACGGCACTGTCGTAGTCCCCTGTCGTCACGCCCAAATAGGCGAATTTCAGGGCGCTCAGTCCCGACAGGCAAATGCCGCTGGTGGCCACCACTTCGCGGATCGGGACGCCGAGTTCACCGTGCACCATCACCGCGTGATTGGGCATGGTTTGGTCTGGGGTGGAGGTACCGCAGACCAGGGCAGTCGTTTGCACCGCGCCCGGGGCAAACAGGGCCCGGACGGCGGCGGCGGTCATCTCGGCATTGCTGTGGGTGGCGACTCTGGTCGCGGCATCCAGCGCATAGTGGCGCAGCTTGATGCCGTTGCTCTTGAGCACGATGCGCTTGGCGCGCGAGGGCCGCGGCCCCACTTGCCCCAATACCGATTCGATCCGGGTATTGTCGACCGGCGCATTGGGCAAGAACGCGGCGCTGGCCGTGATATAGACCGCCCGGCTCATGGTGCAAACTCGGGCATACGCTCCGAACCATTGCCCGAGGGCAACTCCAGGGCCGCCTGCCTGGCCCGGGCGCGGGCGGGGCTCAGGGCGAAGGCCAATTTTCGCAGCACCAGGGTGATGGGTACCAGGGTGCAGATCAGGGCGATCAGGATGCACAGATACACCAGTACCCCCAGACGCCTGGCCGAACTGCCTTGAGGCCCGATCCGGCGCAGCAGCAATGACCAGAGGTAAAAGCTCCGAAAGCCGACTCTCTCGCTCACCGCCAGGGCCGGATCGACATGGCACGCCTCCAGGCCGCGCAGCAGGGCCGCGCCGCGCTGCTCCTGATCGGTGGCCAAGGCCTGCACCAAGGCCAGACCGAAGCGTCGGCATTGCGCGATCTGCGCCGCGGCCAGGCCCGCGTCGGGCAAGCCCAGAGGCTGCTGCTGCCGCTTGCCCGACAGCACCCAGCGTAGCGTGGTGATAAAGGTCACCAGTGGGGGCGCGGGGTCCACCAACGCGATATGGTCCAGCAAGTGCGCCCCCAGGCCGCTGAGTTTTCGGGCGACTGACTGTTGCGCCATCACCCACATATTGCGTGCAGTGACCACCGTGATGACCGGCTTGCCGATAAGCAAGGCGTGCGCCTGCGGGCTGTTCAAGAAGCTCGCAATCGGCAGGGCCGGGGCCAGGTACCATACGGGATAGGCCAAAATCACCAAGGCATGGTCGCCGGCGCCGGGCAATTCGATTGGATCGAGGATCGGCCCAGCACCCTGAACAGCTTCAGGAAAGATCTCCAGAAACCGTAAAAAGGGCCAGGGGAAAGGATAGGCTTGGCGGGGCGCAAGGTCAATACAGTCAACCAGGATTCCAGCCTGTCGCAGCGGCGCAACGATGCGCTCGGAGACGGCGCGCGTTTGACCTGTTTGCGAATAGCGAAGGAGTAAGACGCGTTTCTGAACCATGCCGATATCCGAATAACGATCGTGTTTAACTTGTTCTTGACTCGTTACTTGCCGTTCCCATGCCGGCCGCTGCATCGGGCTTCACCCGGCGTGATACCTTGCTGGTTGCGAGCGCGGCGATCCCATCCACTGCGAGTTCGGGACTCAGGTTGGGCGTCAACCCGCGCGGCTGGCGCGGATGGGGTGCAAAGGCCTGCCCGCCCCGCTCCAGGTCGGCCTGACTGCTGCTGAAATAGCGTGCCGCCTGAACTGTCTTCGGCAAATTTTTCAGCACATGCCACAGGCTCCAGCGATGTTGCCAAAGGCGTCGCGCAAAGCGTCGGCGGTAGGCTTTGCTATCGTAAAACCGACGGACCTGCGTATTATACAGGGCGTCCATCTCCGCCCGCGACGCGAAGCCCTTCGGCAGGTAAACAAAGTTGAGACAGTTCATCAGCCGCCAGTCCTCGTTGAACTCGCCCGACTCGCCGGCGACACACTCGTCCCAGATCGGCGCGCCGTACAGGGGACTGAACTTGCTCATATTCATTTCGTCGAGTTCGAGCGAGTGCATGAAATCGCCGGTGGCGGCGATCGTGTCCGGGGTCTCGCCGGGCAGCCCGAAGATGAAGAGCCCCTTCGCCCGCAGCCCGGCGGCATGAATCTGCTCGACCGTCTTGCGCACGCCGTCCAAACTGACGCCGGCCTTGTGCCGCTGCATCATGCCGGGATCGGCCGACTCGATACCCATGGACACCATCAGCGCCCCGGCGCGCTTGAGCAGGCGCAACAGCTCATCGGAGGTGTGGCCGGTGCGCACGGCACAGTTGAAATCCATACCCAATGGGTGCGCAATCAGCATTTCACACAACTGCGTGACGCGCTGCCGTTGCGCGGTGAAAAGATCATCGTAGAAATTGATGTGGCGCACGCCGAAACGGTCGCGCAGGTACTTCATGTGCTCATAGACGTAAGCGGCGGAGTTCGTCTTGTACAGTCGCTCGAACACCGTGCGGTCACAGAACGAACAGGTGTAAGGGCAGCCGCGGGACGTGACCATGGTCGCGCCATAGCGCTTGACATAGGAGAACAGCGGCAGGTGGTAGCCGCGGGGGAAACCGGCGAGCTTTTCGTAGGCGGGGAAAGGCAGGTCGTCGAGGTCGAGGATGCGTTGGCGGCGTGGGTTGGAAACGATGTCCTCGCCCCGGCGCCAGCAGAGATTGGCGATGTCCCGGGGGTCCCGGTTCTCGGCCAGGTCGAGCATCGTACCCTCGCCCTCGCCGAGGCACAGGTAGTCGATTTCCGGGAAGTGTCGCAGCAGCGCCGGGCCAATCGCGGAAACGTGCACATTGCCGAATACGACCCGGACTGCAGGTCGGCGCGCCTTGATCTGCGCGGCGATCTCGACGGCATCCATAAAACCGGAGGTCGTGACCGAAAAGCCCACCAGGTCCGGATTCGTCGCCAATACGATCGAGGCGGTGGCGGCGAGCGACGCGGGCGCGCCGGGGCCGAGACAATCGTGTACAGCGCACGGATGCCCATGCTCCTCCAGCCATGCCGCCAATTGCAGGATGCCCAGCGGCGCCATGCGATTGGCCAGCAGCGAGAAGTCCGGCTGCCCGGGGACGAAATTGAATCCGGCCGGGTGAACGAGCGTGATTCTCATGTCAGCACCAGAGGGAAAGTGGCCTGCCGCGAATGCTGCCGCAGTCCGTCGTGGTCTTGCGTGGGCGGGCACCCCGCCGGGCGCAGGCCATGCGGCGACGGTCGTTGCACGCCGCAGGCAATGCTGCCTGTCGCCCTGCGGTTCACGGGCTCAGGAGCGAACGAAACGCTCATCACGGGGCGGTGGCCGCGGCTGGTCGGACACTTTAACAGGCGGGCGGCGAAATGAAAACCGTCGCGGCGCGGTTGGACCATGGCTGCTGTTGTAAGATCGGGCGGGCCGCAACGCCAGTTCCGAGTTGCACAAACATTGATTACACGCTGCCCGCGGCGCCGGGCGCCCGCGACGGCGCCGGACGCGCTCGCGGGAGTTTAGGCCGCGGAAATAATCGAGTACACTACGAGTGGAGGTCTTGGTACGGAACGCCCGGCCCCGCGCGCGCCGGGTCTTAGCCAGTCATCTATCGAGGAAAAAGTGTCAAATAAAATCAACGTTTTCGCAGTCTCGTCCGCGGTACTCCTCGCCGTTGCCCTAACCGGGTGCGCATCCAATTCCGCCAGGCAGGACGCTGCAACACCGGCGCCGGGAACCAACAGCAGCGGTCAGGTGGTCGATTCCAGTAAGGTCGAGGCCGGGACCGGCCGAACCGTCAAGGGTATCGATGGCTGGGAGGGCGAGATCTCGGGCACACCGGCGGCAAGCAGCAAGTTCACCAAGCTGCAGATCGGTATGCCGATGAAGCAGGTGACCGACCTGGTCGGACAGCCGACGGACCAGGGGGCCTACATCACGGGCAAGGCCTTCATCCCGTTCTATTTCGGCGGAGACAGGCATCGCTATGAATTGGTCTACAAGGGCCAGGGGCGCCTGATCTTTGCCGGCGGCTCGATCGGCGATTTCTCCTCCGGGCATCTGATCTGGATCATCCACAATGCGAACGAATCGGGCTACCGCTAACCCGCGGCAATGCGCGGGCTGACGCTGTTGGCCCGGACCCGATGAGCCTTACCCCGGTCGGTGTGATCCGGCGCAGCGCCATCGCCGCCGGCGTCATCGCTTATCCGGTACTGGCGCATTACAGCACGGCGACGTCGGCCGCCAACAGCTTCCCGGCCTTCGGCCTTACCGTCTCGCTCGCACCCGTGCTGGCCATCGCCGCGTGGCTGGCGTGGCGCTCGCCTTGGCGGTTCGCCACGCTGGTGCTATGCGCCGCGGCCGGGTGCCTGCTGTGGCTTTACCGGGATACGCTGGCGCAACATTTCGGCTGGGTCTATTTCATCCAGCACGCCGGCATCTATGTGCTGCTCGGCGCGGCCTTTGGCCTCTCCCTTGGGCGCGGGCAGGCGCCGCTGTGCACCCGTTTTGCGCAAGCGCTGCGCGGCAGTCTGAGCCCGGAGGTGGCCCGCTACACGCGCCAGGTGACGCTGGCCTGGACGCTGTTGTTTCTGGGTATCAGCCTGATGTCCGCGCTGCTGTTTCTATTTTCCAGCATCGCTGTCTGGTCGGTCTTCGCCAATTTTCTGTCGCTGCCCCTGATCGCACTCATGTTCGTCGTGGAGCACCTGGTGCGGCGGCGCCGGCTGCCCGATCTGGAGCAACACGGCATCATGGACAGCATCCTCGCCTTCCGCAACACCCCCAAGCTTGGTCCCGGCGTATCCGTTCATTCCCCGAGCGCGCGCGCCAGGCGCAATGGATGCGATGGCCGGAACGCGGCAGCATGGCCGTGGCGGGCATGATGACCCCGCCCTCGCCGCGCCGCGCGCGCGGCCTGCTGTGCGGCATCGGTCTCTTGCTGCTCGGGCTCGATCCAGCGGCGCGGGCCGCCCAATTCACGGTTGGCGAACTCATGGCCGCATTGGCTGACACCACGCATGGAACGGCCTCCTTCACCGAGCACAAGTACATCTCCATGCTGGACCTGCCGGTGGAGTCGTCCGGCGAACTGCTGTTCGTCCCCCCGGCCCGCCTGGAGAAACGCACGCTCACACCCAAGGTCGAGACCATGGTGCTGGATGGCGATACCCTGACCATCGAGCGACGGGCCCAGAAGACTGTGTTTCAACTCAGGGATTATCCCGAGGTGGCGGGCATGATCCTGGGCATTCGTGCCACGCTGGCCGGTGACCGCAAGGAACTGGAGCGGGTCTATCAGCTCGACCTTGCAGGCAGCCGTGAGCGCTGGACGCTGGTGCTGACGCCGCTGGACGGGCGCATGACGCGCGTGGTCGCCCGCATCCGCATTGAAGGGACGCGGGACGAGGTACGCACGGTCGAGATTCAACTGACGGACGGCGATCGTTCGGTCATGAGCATCCGTAAGCAGGTTTCGCCATGAGTCGACGCGGCGGTGTCGCGATCGGCCTCTGGCTGGTCGTGCTGTCGGCGTGTCTCTGGGTGGTGCTGCGCACGCACTTCACGGCCGACCTGTCCGCCTTTTTGCCGCGCACCCCGACCCAGGAGCAGCAACTCCTCATCGACCAGATTCGCTCCGGCATCGCCTCGCGCCTGATCCTGATCGGCATCGAGGGCGGCGACCAGGCCGCGCGCGCGCGCGTTTCACGCGCACTGGCCGCACGCCTGAGCACCGATACACAGTTTCTGCACATCGCCAACGGCGAGCCCCTGGGCCTTGAGCGGGACGCCCAGGTCTTGCTGGAGAACCGCTATCTGTTGAGCCCGGCAATGGATGCCGATCGGTTCACGGTGGCGGGCCTGCGCCAAGGCATCGCCGACAACATCGAGAGGCTGGCCGCGGCGGACGGGCTCTTCAGCAAGGTGTTGCTGCCGCGCGACCCCACCGGGGAATTCACCCGGTTGCTGGCTGCCATGGGCAGCGGCCAGCGGCCGCAAACGCTTGATGGAGCCTGGTCATCCCGCGACGGCCGGCGCGCCCTGCTCCTGGCCCGCACCCGTGCCGACGGGGCGGACACGGACGGACAGTTCAAGGCGGTCACGGCCATCCGGGCTGCCTTTGCGGCGGTGTCCGAGCCGGGGATGACGCCGGCACTCACCGGCCCCGGCCCCTTCTCCGTGACGGCTCGCACCACCATCAGACGCGACGTCTTAACCCTCTCCGGGGTCGGCAGTCTGGTCATCGTCGGCCTGCTGCTCCTGGTCTACCGTTCGCCCATAGCATTGCTGCTGGCCTTGTTGCCGGTGCTGTCAGGCGCGCTGTCCGCCGTCGCGGTGGTCAGCCTCGGCTTCGGCATGGTGCATGGGCTCACCCTTGGCTTCGGTACCGCCCTCATCGGCGAGGCGGTGGACTATTCCACCTACCTCCTCATTCAATCCGAACGCACGCAGGGCACCAGCAGCAACACCCAGAGCGATTGGAACGCGGCCTTCTGGCCGACCGTCCGGATCGGCGTGTTGACCTCCATCATCGGTTTCGCCTCGCTGCTCTTGTCCAGCTTCCCCGGGCTCTCCCAACTGGGCCTGTTTGCGATCACCGGCCTCACCACCGCCGCCCTGGTGACCCGTTTCGTCCTGCCGACCCTCCTGCCGCGCGGTCTGCGCGTGCGCGATGTCAGCGCCTCCGGCCGCCGACTGCAGGTCTGGGTTGCGTGGGCCGGCCGCTTGCGGGGACCCGTCCTGGTCCTCTTCGCGGCCGCCTGCATCGTGCTACTGGTGAGGCATGACGGGCTGTGGAACCGGGAACTGGCGGCCTTGAACCCGGTGTCCGGCGCCGACCAGGCACTCGACGTCGCCATGCGCACCGACCTGGGCGCCCCCGACGTGCGCTATCTGGTGGTCGTGACCGCGGCCGAGCGCGAGGCGGCGCTCGCCACCAGTGAAGCAGTGGCGAGCGTGCTGAACCGGCTGCAGGCCGCGGGCCTGATCGCCGGTTTCGAGAGCCCCGCCGCCTATCTGCCCAGCCAGGCGGTCCAACGTCGGCGCCAGGCCAGCCTGCCGCCCGATGCCGAACTGCGCCAACGCTTCAGCGCCGCCATTGCCGAACTGCCGCTGCGCCCGGAGCGCTTCGAGCCGTTCTTCGCGGACGTGGCGAAGGCCCGCGTCCAGGCGAGCCTGCGCCCGGAAGACCTCCAGGGAACCTCCCTGGCCGAGGGGGTGGATGCCCTGCTGATGCAGTCGGGGGGGCGCTGGAGCGCCTTGCTGCCGCTGCGCGTGGCGGCCGGGCAGCGCCTGGACGCGCGGGACCTGCGCCCGGCCCTGGCGCAGCCCGGGCTGGAAGGGGTCTATTTCATCGATCTGAAGGGCGCGGGCGACGACCTATACGAGGGCTATCTGCGCGAGGCCATCGCGCTGTCGCTGGCCGGTCTGGTCGCGATCTTCGGCCTGCTGTTGGTGGCCACCCGCTCGCCGGTGCGCGTGTTGCGCATCGCCGCCCCGCTGGTTGCCGCCGTGGCCGTGACCATCGCCGGCCTGGCCCTGGCCGGTCAGCAACTCACTATCCTGCACCTGGTGGGCATGCTGTTGGTGGTGGCCGTCGGTTCCAACTATGCCCTGTTCTTCGACCAGGGGGCGGTCGCGGGGGGCATGGCGCCGCGAGTCCTGGCCTCACTCGTGCTGGCGGTCGGCACCACCGTGGCCGGTTTCGGCATTCTGGCCTTCTCCAGCGTGCCGGTGCTCAACGCGGTCGGCTGCACCGTCGGTCCGGGGGCGGTGCTGGCCCTGGTCTTTTCCGCCATCCTGACACGACGCGCATGAGGGTCCCGCCGCCGCCCCACGCGCGCCGCCGATGGCGCCCCACGCCGCTCTTGCAGGGGAGCTTCGCGCTGCACCTCGGGGCCTTGGGGTTGCTCGCGATCCAGCCGGGCTGGTGGCCCTGGGGCCTGGGTGCGGTGGCCGCCAACCACCTGTCCCTGACCGCGGTCGGCCTCTGGCCGCGCAGTCACGGCCTGGGCCCCAACTGGGTGCGACTGCCGACGGCGGCGGGGCAGATCGCGCTCACCATCGATGACGGCCCCGACCCGGAGGTGACGCCGGCGGTGCTCGACCTGCTCGAGCGGTTCGACGCCCGCGCCAGCTTTTTTTGCATCGGCGCCAAGGCTGCGCGCTATCCTGCGCTGTGCCGGGAAATCGTGCGGCGGGGTCATGCCGTGGAAAACCACGGCCAGCATCATTATCGTCACTTCGCCCTCCTCGGGCCGCGCCGTATGGCCCGCGAGATCGCGGCCGGCCAGGACAGCCTGACCGCCGTAAGCGGCCAGCGGCCGTCTTTCTTTCGACCCACGGCCGGCCTGCGCAGCCCCTTCCTGGAACCCATCCTGGCCCGCCACGGCCTCCATCTGGCCAGTTGGACCCGCCGCGGCTATGACACCCGCAATCGGGACGGTGACGACGTGGTCCGTCGCTTGACCAATGGTCTGGCCGGCGGCGACATCCTGCTGCTGCATGACGGCAACGCGGCCCGCACCGCTGCCGGGGTGCCGGTGATCCTGGTCGCGCTGCCCCGTGTGCTGGAACGGGCCGCGGCCGCCGCCCTCACCCCCGTCACCCTGCGTTCCGCCCTGGAGCAGCCCCCGCTATGATCCAAAGCCCCGCGGACCTGCGCAAACGCCTCATCGACCAGGCCAGCGAGCCTTACCGGGCAGCAGGCAGGTTTGCCTACCATTTCGCCCGCGGCAAGCTCGGTCGTGACCCGGTGTTCGTTGGCATGTTGGAACGCGGGCTCTTCCCGGACGCGGCCCGCATCCTCGATCTGGGTTGTGGTCAGGGCCTGCTGGCGGCCTGGCTGCTGGCCGCCCGGCAACTCTACGATGCCGGCGATTGGTCGACGCAGTGGCCAGCCCCCCCGCGGGTCGCCGACCTGCGCGGCATCGATCTCCTGACGATCGATGTGCAGCGCGCGCAGCGTGCCTGCGGCAGTTGGGCCCGCTTCGAAGCGGGTGATATGCGGCAGATGGATTTCGGCCAGGCGGATGTCGTGGTCATCATGGACGCTGCGCATTACGTCGATGGGCCGGCGCAGGACGACCTCCTGCGCCGGGTAAGGGCCGCCCTGCCGCCCAATGGCCTCTTCCTGACCCGCGTGGGAGACGCGGGCGGCGGTCTGCGGTTCCAGTTGAGCAACTGGATCGATCGCGCGGTCGCCCTGTTCCGCGGGCTGGGCTGGCGGCGTTTGTATCCCCGCCGCCTGCCGGATTGGATCCAGGCGCTCGAGGCCCTGGGCTTTCGGGTCGAGACCGCCCCCATGAACGGTCTGCTGCCGTTCGCCAACGTCATGCTGATCGCCCGCCTGGGCGAAGGCGTCGGGAACGGAGGCATGATATGACGGCGTCCGCCGCGGCCGTGGCCGTCCATCAGACTGAGACACTGCTGTTCTTCACCCTGCTGCAATTGACGGTGATCATTCTGGCCGCCCGCCTGGGGGGAGAGGTGGCGCAGCGCCTCGGGCAGTCACCCGCGGTGGGGGAGATCATCGTCGGCATCCTGCTCGGGCCGTCCCTGTTCGGCGTGCTGGCGCCCGCCCTCTTCGCCTATGTCTTTCGCTCGGCCGCGCCCGCCCCCATGCAGATGTTGTCGCAAATCGGACTGATCCTGCTGATGTTTCAGATTGGCCTGGAGTTCGACTTCGCGCACCTGCTGGACCGGCGGCACCGCCGCGCCGTCACCTATATTGCCGCCGCCGGCATGGTGGCGCCATTCGCCCTGGGCTTCGGCTTCGGGTACGCCACGGCGCCCTTGCTGTCACCCGGTGTCGATCCCATCGCCTCGGCGCTCTTCATTGCCACCGCCTTCTCCATCACGGCGCTGCCCATCCTCGGGCGCATGATGATCGAGTTCAAGATCACCCATCAGCCCATCGGGGTCATCGCCATCAGCGCCGCCGCGATCAACGACGTGGTCGGCTGGCTGCTGCTCGCCCTGGTCACCGCGCTCTCGCTGGCCCGGTTCAACGCGCTTGACTTCGGCCTCAAGGTAGTGCTGGTCGCGGGGTATTTTTTGACCTGGTGGTTCGGCGTGCGCCCCCTGATGAAGCGCCTCATTCGTATCAGCCAGGCCGGCCCGGCGCCGACCGGCGAGAAGGCCGGGCGCGGCAAGCTCACCCACAATCTCCTGGGTATCCTGCTGGCCGGCATCTTCATCTCCGCCATCACCACCTATCAGATCGGCATCTTCGCCATCTTCGGCGGTTTCATGATGGGGGTGATACTCTATGACGAACACGAGCTGATCGCGGCCTGGCGGGAGCGCATCGGCCACTTCGTCATGGTCTTCTTTCTGCCCATCTTCTTCACCTACACCGGTCTGCGTACCAACATCGGAAGCCTGAATTCCGCCGCCGCTTGGGGTTGGTGTCTGTTGCTGATCGCCCTGGCAACCCTTGGCAAGTTCGGCGGCAGCTATCTCGCGGCGCGCTGGGCCGGGCTCTCGCATCAGGAGGGCAAGGTGCTCGGCATCATGATGAACACCCGCGCCCTGATGGAACTCATCGTGATCAACGTCGGCTATGATCTGGGCGTCATTTCCCAGCAGGTCTTCACCATGCTGGTCCTGATGGCCATCTTCAGTACCGTCATCACCACCCCGGGCCTGCGCCGCTGGCTGCCGGGCTTGGGGATCGGTATTTATGCGGCCCACCCCCGTCACGGAGGTTGAGCATCGTCACAATCACCGGCAAGGTGAGCCCCCGGCCAAGCGTAAGTCAATGAATCATCTGTGTTCATCTGTGTTCATCTGTGGATAACTGCTCTTTCTAGGCTTAATCCGATTACGACAACGAGCACGATGCCGAAGGCATTCTCTGGTGGATTTGTCCAGGTTATCGGTGAACCGTTCCCAAGCGGCGCCGCAGGAGCGCCGGCAAGCGCCGCAGGAAACCCAGCAGTAACCGCGTATGCATCCAGGTCAGCAGGACATTGTCGCGCAGATAGTTGAAGTGAGAAACGCCACCCTGGTCGGCACGCAGATAGGTCACCGGGGCGGACCGGTTGATGGGGCGTACACCGCACCAGCACAGGCGCACCGCCGCCTCGGGATCGAAATCGAAGCGGCGCATCCAGCGTTGCGCGTGCATCACCCGACACAGGGGTGCGATGGGATAGACGCGGAAACCGTAGAGCGAGTCGCCAATACCCAGCCACAGGGTTTCCAGGTCGGCAAACCAGTTCGATACCTTGCGGCCCTGGACCCGCAGCCTGGGTGCGCCAGCGTCGAACCTCGGTACGCCCAGCACCATGGCGTCCAGTGCCCCCATGGAAGTGGTCATGAAGTCAGGGATGGCTGCGGCCGGATGCTGGCCGTCCGCGTCCATAGTGAGGGCATGGGTGAAGCCGGCACTCGCGGCCAGTTCCAGGCCATGCAGAACCGCCGCGCCCTTGCCGCTGTTGACGGGTAACACGAACACCCGCAGTCCGGGGTCGCCGGCCGCCATTTCCTGGAGGCCCGTGGCGGTCCCGTCAGTACTGCCGTCCACGACCACCCACACGGGTGTCCAGTGCCGGCGGGCCGCGCGTACCACGTCATAGACCAGGGCGCCGGAGTCGTAGCTGGGGATCAGCACCAGATGGGTACCGGTCGAGGCTGGCGGTATCATGACTGCCCGGCAGGAGGCGGCAGGGGGCTATTGCGCAACTCCTCGCTGAAGTAACGCTCCAGTTCCGCGGTGAATTCACCGGCCTGTTGCGGGGGCGCGAAACGGCGGCCCAGCCGGATGCGATAGGTGATCGGCAGCGTGGGACGTCGCCACAGTGGCCAGCCCTTGCCGAGGAAGGCCGAATCGCTCTCGATGAATACCGTCTGGATCGGCACCCGAGCCCGACCGGCGATGAGCGCGGTCACCGGCGTGCAGGCATTGACGGGCCAGCGGGTGGTGCGGGTGCCTTCAGGAAACAGCAACAGGTGACTGCCGTTTTTCAGCTCGCCGATGGCCTGCCTGATCATGCTCAGCGGTGCGTCGTTGCGGATGTAACCGGCCAGCCGGGCGCTGGCGCCCAGGAAGACGTTGTCGACGATGTCCACCTTCATGATGCAGGCGAGGTCGGAAAGCCGCGACATCACCAGCAGGGCATCGAGCAGGCCGGGATGGTTGGGAGCGATCACCAGCGGCGGCTCGCCGCGCAAGGCATCGAGGGCCTGGAGATCGAAACGGCAGGCGCCAACCAACCCCAGGATACCGAGGTAGGTGCGGCACAAGACCGTGATCGCCCAACGGCCAAGCGGGTTGGCTAAAGACCTCGGCAATACATCACGCAACGGTATCGCCAGCAATGACCACCCCAGGGACATAACACCGAGGACGCCCAGACCGAACCACAGCGCAACGTATTCGTAAGCGCACTGCGTGGCGCGCCCGCACCATCCCGGCCATGATCGCAAGTCGCGGCCGCGGGTCCTAGACGGGGGCAATGGCATGACCGCCGGAGGCCTCGATCTCGACCAGCAGGTCCGCGCGGCAGACCTCGGCCTGCAAGAACACGGCCGCCACCGGGGCGCCGATGAACTCCAGCAATGCGCGGCGCACGCTGACCAGGTCTCCGGCGTAGCGGATATAGACCTTATAGGCGAGATCACGGAGCCGGAATCCGGCGCCCGGGGCGCGGCGGTTCGCTGCCGCGACGACGGCGGCGATGTTGTGGAGCGATTCGCGTGTCTGCGCGTCCACATCGCCCGCGTGCAGGGTCTGATGACCGACGATACTGGCGGTGCCGGAGATGAACAGCAGGTCGCGCCCCCGCAGGTTGACCAGTGAGGCGCGCGAGAACGTAGGGCTGCGCGGGCCGTATTGATCGGGGTAGTCGTAGGCACTGATCTGGCGAGGGTTTTCAATGCCCAGCGGGTCCGCGCGGGCCGCCAGGAAGGCGACCTGAAGGGCCGCGCCGGCGCTGCCCAGCGCGCAGGCGGCCGGCACGTTGCCGATGACGCTGCGGCCCTGTGAAAGGAACGCGTCCTGACGGCCGATGTTGAACTGGCGATAACGCTCCAGGTGGTGACTGACGCGGTTGACCCCGGGGAAATAGTTCCAAAAGCGCAGGATGGCGTGGTAGCCGCGGGATTGGATCAGTTCAAAAACGGATTCGTAGGCGGCTTGGGTCGCGGCCTGCAGGGGCGCGCGCCCATCCCCGGGCGTCACCGCGGTCGTTTCGTCGAGCGTCAGGCAGCCGAACAGCAAGGTGTCACCCTCGCGGTAATGGATGCCCTGATGCCGGCCGGACCTCAGTACTTCCGCCGTGGACCAGACCTCGCAGATGGTGTCCTGCCCCTCCAACAAGGCCATGTCCACCGGCAGGAGCGGCAACCCCGCGGTCTCATCGGCAATAGCGGGGTGGGAAAAGCAGAGGCCGCCAAGCGCATCGGGCCGGCCGTCCCCGGCCGGCTGCGCAAGCCGCGCAACGGGGAGGTAGTCCAGCCGCAGGATGTCCCCGGGAGGCGTCATCGGCAGCCGATCTCTTGCGTATCCTCGACGTAACGCACGTTCACCTTGCGCTGCTGCCAGGCCATGAGCGTGGACTTCAGGTTCGACAGGGCCGACAGGTAATAGATCACCTTGAACACAAAGACCGAACGCCAGATCGGCGTGGTGCCGAAGATGTCACCGGCCAGGACCGACAGCAGCGCCTCCTTGACCCGGAAAACGTTGCGCGGCGCCATAAACATGTCGCGCATGGTGGGGCTGGTGACGCGATAGATGAACCAGGAGAATTCCTTGGGTCCGTGCTTGATGGCGCGATCGAACGCCTGCAAGGCCTGGGCCGCCTGCGCCGGTTCACGCAGGCAGGTATCCACCGCCGCGGCGCCGGCGAAGGCGCTCTGCATGGCCAGCATGACGCCGGACGAGAATACCGGATCGATGAAGGCGTAGGCATCGCCGAGCAGCAGCCAGTTGGCGCCGTGGGTGCGGTCGCAGGTATAGGAAAAATTGCCCGTGGCCTCGACGCCCGTCGCCAGTTCGGCGCCCTGCAGCCGCTGCGCGAGGGCGGGGCACAGGGTAATGAGATCCAGGAAGAACTCGCGCACCGGCTTGGTGCGGGTCTTCATATAATAGGGCCAGGTGACGACCCCGACGCTGGTCGCGCCGTCGGCGAGCGGAATGAACCAGAACCACCCATGCGCGAACCAGAAGATGGTGATGTGGCCCTCCTTGCGGCCCGCGTGCCGTTGCGCGCCCTTGAAGTGGGCATAGAGCGATGAGCTGTTGTGCCTGGGGTTGCGGTGCTTGGCCTTCAATTGGTTGCCGAGGAAGGTGTCGCGGCCGGATGCATCGATGAGGAAGCGGCAGTGCCAGGTCTGGGTGCGGCCATCGTCATGCTCCGCCCGTACCATGGCACCCGCATCGTGCGGGAGGAATTCCACATTGCGGACGCGACAACTTTCGATGACCTCGGCGCCCCTAAGCCCGGCATTGCGGATCAGGATCTCGTCGAACTGCGAACGGCGCACCTGGTAGGCGTGCGGCATCGACTTGTCCCAGGCCTCGGCGAACTCGAATGACTGACTGTGGTCGTGCCAGGGCGAGACGAATTCTGCTCCCCATTTCGGCATGCCGATCGCCTCCACCGCCGCACGCACGCCCAGTTTGTCGAATAACGGCAGGTTGGCGGGCAGCAGCGATTCGCCGACGTGGAAGCGGGGATGGTGCGCCCGCTCCAGCAGGGTGACCCGATGGCCTTGCTCGGCCAGCAGGGTGGCCGCGGTGGCGCCGGCCGGCCCCCCGCCGATCACCAGGACGTCACAGGATCGATCGGCGTGACTTGGTTGTGTGAGATCAGACGGCATGGCAGTTCTCCCCGTTGCGCGGTTGACGGCACAACCTCGCGGAGGTCTCGCCGCATGGACGAAAAATCAAACGAATGTCAATCGACTAAAGCAATTCTGCCGCAGATGCGTCGATAATCGTATCATAAAAACGATGGCGGTTTCCCTTATACCCCAAGCCCCCCGACGACGGTCAAACGGCCGCGGGCGACGGGCACCCCCCCACCCTCGACCAGAAACCGGTAGATGGCACTCGGGCCCAGTGCCAGTTCGCGCCACACCGAGATCCGCAGCGGGGCCTCGATCTGGTCCAGGTAATCCTGGGACAGCGCGATCTCCTTCACCGCCGCCAGCAGTGACCGCTGCGCCGGTTCCGGGGCCGCGCGCGCTGCCAGGGCCGCATGCAGGGCGGTCGCCTGGCAGGCATATTCGATGGCATGGACAGCGGCGAGGCGCCCATTGCGGCGCAGCGGATGGTGCGGGTCCCCATGGGACACCGCGGTACAGACCAGCGACTCCGGGTCCCAGGACACCAACGCATCGAGCAGGCACATGGGGGCGGCGTGCGGCAGCAGGGCGCAAAGGTCATTGCTGTCGGTCATCGCTAGCCTACCCGGACCAACAGGTCCAGGTCCTCGAGATAGGGTAGCCGGACCGTCCCCCCGCCCCCGGCCGCAATGCGGCAGAGCAACGGCAGGACCCGGGCCGCGGCATTGCCGGTACGCAGGACCTCGAGCGCCGGGTCCAGGCCCGGGGGTAACCGGTCCGGCTCGCCCGCGCTGACCAGGTCCAAGGCGAGGGTGGCCAGGGACTGCGCCGCACCGCGCGCCGCCGCGCTCAGCATCAGGGCGCAGGCGAAGGGCCCCTCCAGGTGGCGATGGGAATCGAGTAGCGCGGGGCCGGGCAGGTCATAGGCCACTAATAGCACGGGCCGCTCGGTATCGGCGAGCTGGGCGGCGCACTCCAGGAGACCTGCGGCCAGACTGCCGTCCCAGGCGGAGAGGCTGGTGGACGCCTGGCGGCAGCCGTGGGCGATGGACCAGTAGCCGGCCACCGCGTTGTGGACCGAGTTGTGGAAGACGGTGGGTGAGACCGGGATGTGGCGACCGAAGATGTCGGTGCAGAGCCGATCGATGATGCCCAGATCCGACTCGGACGCGGTGAACACGCTCGATAGGTTGCGCGGGTCCAGCGCGAGCCCCGCGCTTGCCTGCTCCGCCGCGGCCAGGGCCAGCCGGGTCCCGAGGGTGGCGCGGCGCCGCTCGTTGGGCGGCAGGGCGGCGGGCGCCAGGGGGGGAATGGGGGCCGCGGCATAGGGCCGCCGACCGGTCAGGACGGCGGCGGCGCTCTCCCAGTCCGGCAGGCCCGGGGCTACCAGGCCCACCCCGATCAGGTGCAGTGGGGTCATGGCCGCCCCAGGATCAGGCAGCAATTGCTGCCGCCGAAGCCGAATGAATTGCTCATGACCCGCCGGGGTGCCCCCGGGCGGGGGTGCTCCAGCACCCGCAGGGCGAGGTCCGGGTCCTGGAGCTTGGTCCCCTGGGTACCGGGGAGCAGGCCGCCCGCCATGCAGACCAGGCACAGGGCGGCCTCGACGGCCCCGGCCGCCCCCAGGGTGTGACCGGTCGCGCCCTTGGTGGAGCCGGCGGCGACCCCCGGCCCGAAGACCCGGGCCATGGCCCGATCCTCCGCGCGATCGTTCACCGGCGTGCCGGTCCCGTGGAGGTTGACGTAATCGATGGCGGCGGGGGCCAGCCCGGCCCGCGCGAGCGCCGCCGTCATCGCGAGCACCGCGCCGTCGCCGTCCGGGTGGGGCGAGGAGATATGGTGGGCGTCGCTGCTCTCCCCGGTGCCTAAGAGGACCGGCTGGCCGGGCGCGGACGGGACGCGCTCCAGCAGCAGAAAGCCGGCGCCCTCCCCGATGCTGATGCCGGTCCGCCCCAGGCCCCAGGGGCTGGCCGGCCGGGGGGAGAGCAGTTCCAGCGACTGGAAGCCGTGGAGGGTGGTGGCGCACAGGGTATCGACCCCGCCCACCACCGCCGCATCGCACAATCCGGCCCGCAGGTAGCGGTCGCCGGCGGCGATGGCCTTGGCCCCGGAGGAGCAGGCGGTGGAGATGACCAGGGCAGGACCCGCGAGCCCCAAGAGGCGTCGGCAACAGGCGGCGAGCGCAAAATTGGTATGGGTATGGGCGTAACGCAGGTCCGCCCCGAGTGTGTCGCGACCCTGCTCGAAGTATCGCCGATAGCACTGCTCCGTGTGGTTGAGCCCGGCGGTGCTGGTGCCGAGGAAGACCCCGACACGCCCCGCCCCATGGCGCCGGACGGCCTCGGCGACCCGCTCCCGGAAGCCGTCCTGCCCCAGGGCCAGGGCGGCCAGACGGTGATTGCGGCAGTCGAAGTCGGCGAGTGCGCCCGTCAGGGGCGCCGTCTCCAGCCCCTCGACCTGGCCGACCCAGGTGTCCAGGTCGAGGCCGGGGAGCGTGCACCGGCGCAGCCCGGGGCCTTCCCCGCACAGGGCGTCGAGGGTGGCGGCACACCCGGCGCCGAGCGCGCTCGTGAGGGTGTAGGCGGTGATACTGGCTGGGATGGGGGGCATGGGGACATCCGGTTCCGGCGGTCGGGTCGAAGCGCATCGGATCAAGAAAAGGCCTGTACGCGAATGAACGCAAATCAGCGCGCAAAAGGCAAGGGGCGATTGCCGTCTGCCTGGGTTCTCGGTGGGTCTTGGGCGGGGCTGGTAGCCCTGAAACGCGCGCTCAGCAGTCGGCGATTAGCCGTCAGCCGGATGTATATCAGCGCCTTACGAGCCTTCGCCGTCGTCCCAGAAGTCGTAGAAATTAAACCAGTTGTAGGGGGCCATGCGCGTGTGGTGCTCCAGGCGGGCGGCGTAGCGCTGGACCCAGTCGGCCAGGATCTCGCGCCGCCGGGGACGCGGGGCATCGAGCCGGTCCGTGAAGGGCTCGAAGTACACGTCGTATCGGTTACCGCCGCGGTAGAGCCCGAAGAACAGCAGCACCGGGACCCGGGTGACCGCCGCCAGGGCCAGGGGACCCAAGGGAAAGGCGGCGGTGCGGCCAAAGAAGCGGCAGGCAATCCGGGGCTCCCCCGGGGCGTTGCGGTCGCCCAGGAGCCCGACGACGCCACCCGCGTCCAGGGCCTCCTTGACCGCCAGCAAGGTGTTGGGTGCGCCCAGCGGGATCACCGTCTGCGCAATCCCGGGGTTCAAGGCCGCCAGCACCGAGGTGACGATCTCATTATGTTCGGGCTGCATCAGGATCTTGAGCGGGAGCCGCTCGCGCTCCACGCCCGGGGCGCGCAGGACCTCGAAGCTCCCCAGGTGCGAGCCCAGGAGCAGGAACCCCTGGCCGGACGCGACCAGCTCGGTCACCCACTCTTCCCCATGCAGCCGGACCGCAAGCAACGACTGGCGCCCGGCGATCAGGAAGACCCGGTCCAGGATGGTGGCGGCGAAGCAGTGGATATGCCGCGCGACCTGGACCAGACCCGCCGGGCGACCCCAGACCTGCGCCAGGAAGCGGCGTGACGCCGCCCGCTGCGGACCGGCCCTGACGAGGAAATACAGGGTGATGGGATAAAGCAGGAGGCGTGCCGCCGATCGGCCCAGATGCAGCGCGACCCACCGGATGATACCGACGGCCAGGCGATTGCCACGCTCGCGCTGCTCCGCCCAACGGGCGCTCATTGCGCCGGTGCGACGCGGATCAGACCGGAGCAGATCAACTCGTTCGCACGCAGACAACGGAAGGCCACCAACCCATCCGCCCGCGTCGTGCCCCCGGCGGGGGGCTCGAAGCGGACCTGCACCGGCTCATTCGGGCCCAAGGGGGCGTGGAATTTGGCGAACGCGAGCGCGTAGAAGGGACCGTCCCAGGCCGCGAGGACCTGCTCCAGGATCAGCGAGCCCGGCACCACCGGCAGGTCGGGGAAATGGCCGGCGAGGGCCGGATGCCCGCCCGGGATGACGAAGCCGCCGGCGCCGTTCATCGCGCGCCGCCCCCGCGGGCCTGCACCAACTCCAATAGCCGCTCCCGCGGGCACTTGCCCGTCTCGTTGCGCGGCAGCCGATCCACCAGGACCAGGGTGCGCGGCAGGAAACAGGGGTCGATCCGCTCGCGCAGGGCCGCCAGCAGGGCCGCCCGGTCGAGTCCGGGGGCGACGGCGACCACGGCCAGGCGCCGCACCTCGGGCGCCTCGCCGGCGGGGATCACGAAGACCCCGTCGGTGACCCCCGGGATGGCGTTCAGGCGCAGGTTCAGATCCGCGAGCGAGGCCCGCTTGCCCGCGACCTTGACCATGTCGCTGCCGCGTCCGAGCAGTTGGAAGGTCCCGTCGTCATGCAGCTTCAGGATATCGCTCAGTGGGACCGGCGCGGGCAGGAAGTCCGCCGTGACCGCACACCGCTCGCCCTGGGCCGCCGCGCTCGCGCTGTCATACCACTGCCAGTGCGGGCCATCGAGCGTCCGCCGACTGGCGATGGAGCCGGCCTCGGTGCAGCCGTAGATCTCGCACACCCGGGTACCCAGGCGCTCCTCCACCAGCCCCGCCAACTCACCGCTCAGGGGCGCCGTGGCGGAGATCACCAGCGCGACCTCGGGCCAGTCGCCCATGGCATCGACGCAGGCCGCGAGGTGGATGGGGGTCGTCACCAGCACGCGCGGGGCCGGGACCCGGGCGAGGGCGAGTCGCAGGTCCTCCGGGAAGAAGGGCCGGCCCGCGTCCACCGCGGCGCCGACCGCCAGCGGGACCGCCACCGACAGTTCCAGGCCGTACATGTGCTGGGGCGGCACCGTGGCTACCACCGTGGTCGCGGGTCCGATGCCGAAGCGACGCGCCGCCACCGCCGCGCAGGCCATGACGTCACCCCAGCGCTTGGGATGGGGCTGGGGCTTGCCGGTACTGCCCGAGGTGAAGACCAGGATCGCCTCCCAGGCGGCGGCGATGACCGGGGCCCGGGCCAGGGGCGGGGGCTGCGCCGCGGCCGGATCGACCGGCGCTGCCACCAGCCATGCGGGAGGAGCGAGTCCCGCCACCGGCGAGTCGCTCAGGCACAGTGCGCCGGGGTAGGCCGCGACGATCTCCTCGATGCTCTGCACCAGGCGGTTGGGCGGCAGGAGGGTCTGGACCCCGCGCACCAGGGCCGCGCACAGCGCCAGGATGAAGAGCCCGCGGTCCTCGCACAGGTTGATCACGAAGGGGGCCGGCGGCAGTGCCGCGGCAAGCCGGACGGCCTGCGTCAACAGGTCCACCTGCGACAGGACCTGGCCCGGCCGGCGCACCAGCGGCGCGGATGCCCCGGTGGCGGGCCGCAAACCGGGCATCAGTGGGACCGCGGCGATGGTGTCTGGCATCGGGCTCTCTACCGGCTAACGCCGACTGGACCGCGCGCCGGGTCACCGGTTGGCGCGAATGTGCTCGGTCAGGCTGCGCAGCGAGGCGAAGACCGCCCGCAGCGCCGGGTCCTCGGAGCTCAAGGTGACGCCGTATCGCTGCGAGACGGCGAGCGCCAACTCCAGGGCGTCGATCGAGTCGAGCCCCAGCCCCTGACCGAACAGCGGTGCGTCGGGATCGATCTCCTCGGGCCTCAAGTCCTGCAGCTGCAGCGTCTCGACGATGAGGCGGCCGACCTCGCTCAGCAGTGAATCTTCACTCATTCGCTTCTCCCCTTGTCACAAGACCAGTCGCCAACTTGGCACGCGCCCGTGAGCGGGCGCCGACGACCAAGCGCTCGGGTAATCGGGTAATCTGGTCCGCACGGCCGCGCGATTATGGGGTCAACGCCGACCGGCCGCAAGCCGGGCCGCGGCACCCGGCGGCGCGGGCGGGATGCGCGGCCGCTTAGACGCGCAGCAGGCCGAACCGGACCCGGCGCCCCGCGGCGCGCAAGCCAACCTCTTCCAGGGTGCCCAGCACCACCGCCTCGGGCGCGACCCGGTCCCCGCGCAGGCGTCCCCAAGGCTCGCCCGCGTCGGCACCCGGCGCGCGCCCGGCGCTCGATCACTCGGACCGCGATTGTCCGGCGCACGCCCGCTGATCTGCCCGCAGTGCAGCGCCGCACGGTAATCACCGCGTCTGTTCAATCGGCCGCGCGTCCGCTCTTGCTGAGCGTCCTGAGCCACCCGCCTGCCTCAGCCGGAAACCGCCTTGCCCCCAGTCCTTGGCGCGGCTACAGTAGGGGCCAAATCCGGCCTCGCATTGGTGATGGTGGCCATTGGCCCGAACTCCGGGATCAGAAGGTCTAGACTGCTCAAGATCCATGCCTGCACAATCCCTCTGCATTACCACCCCGATCGCTGTGTCTGGTGCGGACGGCCGGATCTGCCCGAAGTGCCGAACGGCCAACGAGCCGGCCGCGCTGGAGCGGCGCGACTATCGGTGTGCCGGTTGCGGCCTGGAGTTGGCGCACCTCGACCTGGCGGCCAATGGCGTTGTACGTGGGGTCTTCGGTTGGCTCCTGAACCCAGGCACCCTGGTTCGCGAGCGCTACCAGGTCGTCGATGTGCTCGGTCGCGGTGGATTCGGCGTCACCTATCTCGTGGACGACCTCCACCTCGCGGGCAAGCGGCGCGCGCTCAAGGAGATCCCGGGACTGCTGTCCGACGAGTACGAAACCCGCCTGCTCGGGCGGCTCAATCATCCCGCCATTCCGGACATCATCGATCGCTTCGAGGTGAACGGCATGGTGTATTTGGTCCTGCAATTCGGCGGCAGTCGGACCTTGCGGATCGAGATGGAACGCCACGGCGGGCGTATCCCGCTCCTGTTGCTGCTGCCCTGGATCGAGCAGGTCTGTGCCGCGCTGCGCTATCTGCACTCTCAGGACCCACCCATCATTCATCGTGACCTCAAGCCGGAGAACATCCTGCTGGACGAGCACGAGCGGGTGATGCTGATCGACTTCGGTATTGCCAAGGAAACCGCTGGGGATAACATGACGCGCACCCTCGGGCGGGCGGCCACCCACGGGTTCAGCCCTCCCGAGCAGGTCTTGGGGACCGGCACCGATGCCCGCTCCGACGTTTATGCACTGGGGGCTATTCTCTATTGCACACTCACCGGGCGGCTCCCGCCCGCGGCGCACGAACGCATCACCGGGACCGTCCTCGAACCGCCGTCCCGGTGGTTGCCCGAGATCCCGCCACTGCTGGATGCCGCGATTGTCCAGGCGTTGGAGCTGAACCTCCAGAAGCGGCAGCAGAGTATCGCGGAACTGGCGCACTGTCTGGAGTTGGTACGCAGCGGCGGTGCGAGTGCGCGCACCGTCGTCGCAGTGGGTAGCAGCGCGCTGACGGCCGGACCGCCAACGGCTGCGGCGGTGCGGCTGACCGGGGTTGAATTCCCATCGCTACGCCAGTCGCAGCGGACCCCGCCCGAGCCGCGCGTTGACGAGCAGCGGCCGGTCGAGCCCAGGCCGTGGCCGCCCCCCGGAGTCTGGGCCTGGGTCGGGATGGCACTCGCCGGCGCCATCCTGGTTGGGGGCGGGGGCTGGCTGTACCGACCTGCCGCCGACCGGGGGCCAGCGGGGGGGCCGACAAATCTTGTCGCTCCCGGTAGCGCAACGCCGCTGTCGGCCAAGAGGGATGCAGACATTGCACCGCCGGCGGCGACCGCACCAGTGGGCCTCTTCCCGCCGTCCGGCGCAACCGCCGCGGCGGCGGCCGTTGCCGCCGTCGAGCCCCCGCCGCCGGAGCCGTCGCCCGTTCAGGCGCCGCCCCAAGTCCAACAACCGTCGGCAGTGAGCGCATCGATCGCCAACCCCGAGGTCCCCGGTCAGACGGTCTCACTGCCACCGCAGGCGTCGCCGCAACCAACCGAGCTTGCACGGGGCGGCCAGCCATTCGTATCCCCGGTCGATCCGAAACCGGCGGCTATTGCGGAGCCCCTGCCGCGGGGGTCGCTCATGACTGAATACGAAACACAGCTGGCCAAACAAGACCAGACGGCGCCGGCGCCGACCGGCAATCCGAGAGCAAAGCCCGCGAGTCGCTCCAAGCGCCCCAGCGCGCAGCGGGCGGAGTCGCCGCGAACCTGGGCCCGGAACAAGGGATCGCGCAGGCCCCCGCGGGCGCGGGCGAAATCGTCCCTGGGGACGGCACAGCAGCGCGCGATTGATGAATTCAACCGGATGGGCCGATAGGCCCCCCTGACGCCGTGCTCAAGTCCACCGGACAGGCGCTTACCAGATTGGCTGACGGGACGGTGGCGGCGGTGGGGGGGGTGGCGGCGACGCCTTTGGCGAATGCGCTGGTTCATGCTTCGGCTTCGGCTTCGGCTTCGGTGCTGGCTTTGGCTTTGGCTTCGACTTCGGCCGCGCGTCGTGGTCGAGGTCAATCGCTGATATACAGCAAGCATCGCTCACCGGAAACGGGATACGATCCTTCAATAGACAACGAGCATATTCGCCCTCTATTCCCGGTCTGACATAGGTCCACGCCAAACATCGTTTTTCATTGTCGCACGCTCGCGCACAGGCCTGCGGCGACGCCACCGCGTACTTCGCATAAGTATAGCCGGGCCGGTTTGTATTTTCCTCCGCGGCCCACACCGGTGATGACGCGAGAGCGAGGGAACACACCACAAAAAGCGAAACTCGTTGACACATACTCTTACCTGTTTGGGCGGGGAATACTGCCTAACCTGGAGTCCGATTCCTAAGTCTCTGTCCGTCTTACGTCATTGACGAAGATAGAAAATCCAGCTTCCTATCGCGGATTATCTAATCCCTTGCACGCGTTGTCAAGGCGCCGGGTCCGCGGTGCGGACCGAACGACGCCGACCGCAACGCTATTGCCTGCCCACCCCGACGGCAAAGAGCGCGGTGAAGACCTTCTTCAGGAAGACCTCGTTATCCATTCCCTGCCTGCTTGCCTCCCGCGGCCCGCCAAACAGGCAATACACCCCGGCGCCTGATCCGGACAGCGCCAGATGCCCCCCGCGGAATCGCCCCGGCCCGAGTCCGGCTACCAGGGAGCGATAGGGTTTGGTGTCGGAACTGAGCTTTCCGCCGCTCACTACCTGTACCCCCTTCGCCAGGAACAGGCACTCGGGATCGGAACCTGCGCTGTGCACCGTTACCAGGAAATGCAATGCGACGCGCTTCGGCAGATTGTCGACCACCTCTTGGGATACGCCGAGCTCGCTGATCCGCGGAGTGCAGGCGACCAGGCTCGCCGTCAGCAGGCCGCCGGCCAGGCGCCGCGCGTAGCGTGGCGTGAGCATATTCATGATTTCACCTCCGCGATTGATGATGAGTGAGCCCCAAGCCTGACCACGATTCACCGGCAGGTCTGCCCAAGGGCACGGTGGGAGAGGCCCGGGGCGACTCCCCGCAAGTCCTTGATGACCGCCCGCCGTACCTTCTCGAACGCGGGCGACTCGCGGTAGGCCTGAGGTTCAGATGACGCCATGCCGGATCGCTCCAACCGCCGTGCCCGGGACTCCAGCCGGGCAGCAAACGGCGGGTCGTCGCTCGCCAAGCAGTGCAGCAGTTCCGCCATAGCAGTCGGGTCGAATCCGGCGCCACGCAGCAGGACCACCGCACGGGCGTCGGCCTGCTCCTCGGCTGATGCCTCGTAGTGCTGGATCAATGAGCCGATCCGGTAGTCATCGCCCGGTGGTCGCTGCTGCCTGCAGAAGTGGCCCGCCATTACGTGACCCATCTCATGCGCGATGACGGCGGCAAGTTGGGATTCGCTCACGGCGTAAGCGACGAGCCCGTCCGTGACGATCATATAGCCGTCGCCGACGGCAAAGGCATTCGGCGCCAGGTCGCGCGCAACGTCGACACGCCAGGCCTTGCTCCCGGCGCCCCCGTCGGCCTGGATCAGTCGTCCCGCCAGCGCTTTCACATACACCGACACGGGGTCAGCCGCAGCGCGTAAGGGCCATTCTCTTTGCACCTGACTGACGAGCGCAGCGGTCCGCTCGGCCGACCCGGGGCAAGGACCCGGGGCGGCGCCATCAAAAAGACCAGGTATCCCAAAGAGGGTCAAGGCAAGTAGAATCGACACCAACTACGACTTGACCACGAAGGAAGACTGCTGGGTGTCATAGCTGGAACCAGCCCTGACCTTGTGCTCGACCACATAGGTGCCCGGCGCGCTATTGGCAGGAAGGTCCATTTCCCAGTCGCGAGCATAACCACCGGCGGCACGCTTACTGGCCTCGCCCGGGAACGAGTGCAGGACCTTGCCGTCCTTCTTGAGCGTCCAGCTTTCATCGACGCTCGCCACCGACGCCGATGGCGGGAGAAGAAGCGCATAATCGGTCGTAATCGTGACCGTCTGCCCCGGCCTCAGGGTCTGCGGGCTGGAGGTCCCGCTCTTGATCTTAACCAACGGACTGGCGACCGGCTTGGTCAATCCGAACAGGCGGGCACTGTCCTGCGCGGAGCTCACCTGTTTGACCTGACCCTGCCTGACCTTGACGACGCCCCAGCCCGCCAGGCCCCCGATTGCCGCCCCCATGGCACAACCCCTGGCATCGTGAGTGATAAGCGCCCCGATCCCACAACCCAAGGCCGCACCGAGTAGCGCTCCAGCCGCCTGATTCTGGGCCTCCCCGCTGGTCGTCGCACACCCGGCACTGACGAGGCTCGCGGCCACCGCGGCCGCGGCAAACATAGTGATCGATTTGTTGCACATGATCAGACTCTCCGCTATTGCTTGGAACCGCGTTCGACCGGGGGCGTGCCGACCGCGGGCGGAGGCGATTCCGTGGAACCGCGTTCGACCGGGGGCGTGGCGACCGCGGGCGTAGTCGCTACCTCGGGAGTCCCCGGCGGAGGGGACCCGGGATTGCCGTCCCGCGGTGCCGGCATTATCTGATGGAGCTTAGCCACCTGCGCCTGAAGGGCGGGGATCGGCAGTGGCTCGATGGCCTCGAAGGTGTCGGCGTCGAAGACGAATTTACCGCTACCGCTGGGGTATTCCAGACCCAGCTTAAAATTATACTGGTTGCCATCGGGCGGGACATAGGAGCGGAATGTCACCACGTAGTCACTCTGCAGGATGTTCTGGATCTCCTCGACGATGCGCGTCATGCGATCCATCGTCTCGCCGATGTGGTAATAGATGCCGAGCGAATTCTTCGATAGTGCCGCCATGTTCTTGAAATACGTCGGCGACTCCTTCGAGTAGGCCAGCGAGTAGATCGGGATCGGGATGCTCAGGCCCGAGATCCGGGTCATGAGTTCCTCCCGGCTCACGGCGCTGCCTTCGTCGTGTCCGTCGGAGAAGACGAGCACCGAGCAGGAAACCACATAGGCGTCCCGGACGACGGAGCCCTGTGCACTCATGGCGCACATCTGGAGCGCGGCACCGATGCTGTCGTATAATCTGGTGCGCAGCCCATCGGGCTTGATGTCGGCAATGCGCCGCGCCAGGGCCTTCCCGTCGCGTTCGAACGGCGACACCAGATCGTAGCCGCTCTTTTCGTCGCGCACCGCAAGCACCGCGACCTCGTCCTGCGGACGCTTGCCCTCGATAAAGCGGATCGCCGCCTCGACCGATGCCCGAAAAGGCTTTCCAGCCATGGACTTACTGGCATCGAGGACAATGACGCTACGCGTCGCCTCCTGCCTTTGCCGTAGCGACTGCACCCCATACTGGCGCTTGGCCACGTCGTAGGACTTGCCCTTGACCATCAGACCGATGTTCAGTTCGTTGAGGTTGACCAGCGGCTGTTGTTGGTCGTCGAAGGTGCGCATGTAGACCTGGACAAAGGGGTACAGCGCGTTATCGACGCGAAAGATCTTAAGGGTAAAGCTACCGGGGGCGGCAAAGCCATAGCCGTCTTGGGCCTGGGTGCCGCCGATGCCCAGGAGCAACAGGTACAAGGCAACCAATAGGTGCCAAGGTCCATGGACCTTGCGTCTGCAGGAATCTGCGGTCATTGCGATCTCCTCTGGGTCATCGGGTGGGTGGAATCAATCCGTCCGGCGCACACCCTTGTCGCGCACGACGAAGGATGAACTCGGCGACGCTGGCCGCGGCGCTCTTGCGGTCCTGGTCTGTTTCTGTACACGGGCAGCCGGGGCAGGGGCCTTCGTTATTGTCGACTTTAGGGACCTCGCTGCTTTGGCCGTTGTGGGTTTCACGTTGGCGGTCGTCGCAGACGGAGGCTGGGAGGCAGCGGTCACCGGCTGGCTTTGCTGGGTGTGGTATTTGTCGTATTCATCCATGAGTGACTCCCGTGGGCGGTCATCCGCAGCAGCCGCCGGTGGTTGCTCGCTCGAGAATACGGATGGCAGACCGTCCGGTGCGAACCGGGTTGACGGCGGCGGCAAGGCTGCCTGAGCGGGGGCCCCGGGGGTAACGATCGGTGCGCCCGATGCTGAATCAGGTTGGTTCTGCGGCAGTGCGACCGGTGGGGCGAGAGGCTGCGCAGGCGCCGCGTTGTGGCCCCCGGCACTGGTTATATCCTTGACGACGGGGGCGGTGACCGGGGCCGGAGACACGATCTCCTGCGGCGGTTCCGGGCTTGGGTCCGGATTGATGCTGCGCCAATAAAGCCAACCGGAAGCGCCGGCCAGGGCGGCACCCGCGAGCCCTATGGCTACCCACTTCCACGCCTGCTGACGAGACGGCGGCGGGGGCTCAACGAGCGGCAGTTCGCGCACCGACGCCAAGGCCGTAGGGCGTTGCGACTGGCGGGTCGAGGGGAATTCGACGGTGGCCAGACGTACCGCTTCGGTTGGCCGCAGGTCCGACGGCAACACGGTGGGCCCGGCCGCGACGACCGTCCGCGCGCTCGCACCGCCACTGCACACCAACGCCAGACACTGCGCCAGTTCCGCGATGCTCTGCTGGCGCTTCTGGAGGTTCAACTCCAAGGCCTGGCAAATCGCCGCGTCGAGCAACGCAGGGATCTCGGGGAAGAACCGGGAGGGCGGTTCAAAGACTGTCCCGGTGATACGCTCATGCGCCGCCGGCGGGACCTTCCCGGTGATCGCGCAATAGAGGATGGCGCCCAACGCATAGACGTCGGAGCGCACATCGGTGCCGGTCCCCAGGACCTGTTCGGGAGGGCTGAAGCCCAAGGTGACCGCGCGCCCGAGGGTGCGCGTCACGTTCTCCTCATTGCTCTCCTTGGCAATACCGAAGTCAATCAGCATCACCCGATCGTTGTCGTCCAGCAGGATGTTCTCCGGCTTGAGGTCGCGATGGATGACGGGTGGGTCCTGCGAGTGGAGATAGACCAGCGCGGCGCACACCTGTTCGATCCAGGGCAGCAGCACAAAGACCGGGAGGCGCCCGCCCTGCCGGTCCATCTCGATACGCAGGGTGCGGCTGCCGCCGAATTCCAGGACCAGATACACCATCCCGTCCGCGTCGAAGCGATCGATGATGTCCGGAATGGCGGGGTGCGTCAGGCGCCCCAGCAGCCGGGTCTCGTATTCATCGAAGAGCAGGCCCGGGATCTCCTTGAGCGCGCGTCGCTTGCCCGCCAGCCGGATGTCGTCGACCAGATAGGTGACACCGAATCCGCCCTTGCCGAGCACGGCCACGATCTGGTAACGTTCGTGAACCACGACGCCCCGGTCGAGGACCCAGCCGAACACCCCGCGCACGGCCCCATTGGCGGCCATGTCCAGGTGGGCCAACTCCAACCCGCAACCCGCACAACGATATTGGCGGCGCGCCAACGCGACCGACTCGTTGCGCGTTTGGCACTTGGGACAGACCCGGTCGTCCGGCACGGACGCGGCGCTCGGGGTGGTGATGAGAAGGGATTGCGCCGGCATGACGTGAGGGCCGCCTAGACCTTCCGATCCCGCAGCTTTAGCCCGACGGCCGCGATCAGCAGAAAACCGAGCGCGAGGGCGCCGATCGCCAGGCAATCGCTTTCCCACTCCCCGTTGACGGTGATAATCGCCGACCCGTCAGGCGCGCGCAAGGCGCGCACCGAGGGCTCCAGCGTCGCATGCAGGGCATCCAGTGCCCAGTAAGCAATAACCGCCACCTTGGCGAATGCCAGCGCGACCCCGGAGAGCGGGACGACCGCGTTGGAGAGGATGAACTGCGGGATGAGCAGCAGCGGCAAGGCGGCAATCGCCTTGTCGTTGGTGGCTACGAAGGCGCTGACCGCAAGCCCCATACCGGTGGCGGCGAAACCGGCCAGGAACAGGGTCAGCAGGCGTTCCAGGAAGGAACCCGGGAAATCGATCATCAGGGTGACGATCGCCAGGAAGCTTAAGCACTGGATGGCGCACAAGGCCGCCAGCGGCAGCAGTTTGCTCAGCATGTAAGCGGGGATGCGCAACACCACCGCGCGCTCGCGCAGATAGATCGGGAGTTCCTTGACGATCTCACGACAGGAGTTGATCCCGCCGAACCAGATGGCGGAGAGCACCAGGACAAAGGCGATCTGGCCGTGCGTCTGTGCCCGCTCCAATTGAGTACCAGAGGTGTCGAAGATGCCCCCCACTACCAACGCGATCAGCGGCGCCTGCAGCAACAGGACCGCCAGATTGAGCCGGTCGGAGCGCAGCAGGTCCAGGTAGCGGCAGGTGAGGGTCCAGGTTTGGCGCAGATCGAACCACCCGGACCGTGCCGCAGTCACGGCGGACTTCGCGCGGGGTTGGGCGGTGTTGCTGCGGGGGGCCGGGTCGGCGGACAGGCGCGACTGGACGAAGCGGCGATAGTGACCCGCGTCCGAGTCGCGGAACCGCTGACCCAGGAGTATAGGGTCCTGGCCGTCCAGGTGCTCGTAGATATCCGATAGCCGGTCGATGCCGAAATAGCCGGGGACATCCTTGGGCGGCCCGTAATAGACCAGGACCCCCTGATGCAGCAGCGCGACCAGGTGACAATAGTTTGCGACGTTCTCCAGGGTATGGGTGACGCAGATGACGGTCTTGCCGTCGGCCGCCAACTCGGCGAACAGGCTCATCATCTTCTTGTCGGTCCCCGCGTCCAGACCGCTGGTCGCCTCGTCCAGGAACAGGACATGGGGGTTGGCGACCAATTCGACGGCGAGATTGACCCGCTTGAGTTGGCCGCCGCTCAGCGGTTCGGGGGTGTCGACCGCCAAGTCCCCCTTGTCGTGCAGACCGACCCGGTGGAGCACCCGATCGATGTGGGCCGCAATCTCCCCGGCGCTGGTGTCGCGCGGGAGTCTCAGGCGTGCCGTATAACGCAGCGCGTTGCGGATGCTGATCTTACGGTGCACGATGTCCTGCTGCGGGACATAGCCGATACCGGCGCGGAAGGCGGCGAATGAGTCATAGAGGTCGACCCCGTTGTAGAGCACCCGCCCCGCGGTGGCGGGCCGCCGCCCATTGAGCGCATCGAGCAGGGTCGACTTGCCCGATCCGCTGGTACCGAAGATGACCACGAACTCACCCGGTGCGATCACCAGATCGATCCCATCGAGCAATTGGCGCGGCTGCCTGGTTGTCCGGTCCGTGACCGTCTTGGTCACATTGCGCGCCTCGACGCGCACGCGGCCACCGGACTGCGCCGGCTGCAAGGCCGTGCCGGTAAACAGGTAGACGAAGGTGGCGAACGAGACCTGATCGCCCGGCGCGAGCAGCACCGGGCTGCGGACCGGATTGCCGTTGACGAAGGTCCCGTTGGTGCTGCGCAGATCCTCCACCGCGACGCCGTCGGCAGTCGGCAGCAGGCGCGCGTGCTCGCGGGAGATCATTGGGGAGTCGATCGTCAGGCCGCAATTGGGGAGCCGACCGACGATGACCGGGGCAAGCCGTTCTGCCCGCGGGAACAGCACCTCGTCCTCGTCCGGGAGGACAATCTGAAAGGCGGCGGCGCCAAAGACCAGCCAATCCCCGTCGTGCACCGGCACGCTATCGACCACCGGCTGCCCGTTGACGAGGAGCGCAGCCTGGGGCAGCGGTGTGACCCAGAGCACCCCCCCGTTCAGGGAAAACCGGGCATGGGTGGAGAGTACCCCGGCGCCGCACACGCGCAGAGGATGGGAGGGATCACTACCGGCAAGGCATTCGCTGCCCGCATAGACGCGGGAGCGACCGACCGAGACGCGTGACGTCTTGATAACCACGTCTTGATGTGGCACCGCAACTTCCCTTATCCATTGGCCTGGTAACGAGACACGGCCCTGTTGCTCCACCGACACGCCCGCACGCAGCCGCAGCGCGGCGGTGGCGCGGGCCTGTCGCGATCCGCGGTGTGGCGCGAACACACCATACCTGAGCGTTTCCGCAGGACTTTCGCACGAAAGTCAAATTAAGGATAATCCATCACCTGGTGCATTACAATGCCCGACGACCCAAACGATACGACCGATTCGTCATATAGCCCGCCGGGGCTGGGCAAGGGCGCGAGCAGTGGCCGCCATGCGCGGTCATGCACAAGCACAAGTGCCTATGCGGTGTCAGGAAACCGGCGCCGAGGAGGGGGTGAAGAGGGTCGGGCCGACCTGCTCCAGTTGCTGGTAGACCCGGCGCAACCAGACCTTGACGCGCTGACGGTCCATCAGGCCCAGGCCGGAGTCCTTGTTGTGGGCACCGGCCCACAGGCTGATACCCTGGTGGTCGATCTTGCGCATGGTGCCGGCGTGTAGTTCGGGCAGGTCCAAGACCAAGGCCCCGAGCTGCTGGGCGCGCGCGCGCACCGGCGATGCATCGAAGGCGGAAAAATCCCGGCCGCGGCCATAGTTTCTGACCGCGACATAGGCGGCGTGGTCCAGGTAGCGCTCGCACAGGGCGCCGAGCAGGGCGATGCCGTCGGCGCCGTCGTCCAGCACATGCCAGAAGATGACCGGAACCTGCACCTCGCCCGCCAGGTTGAGTAGATCGTTCTGCTCGATCCAGCGGTGCAGCGGCAGCGAGGTTTGTGCCGCCAGGTCCACGAGGATGTCCTGGTCTGCCGCCAGGGCTGCCTCCATCAGCTGGTCGGCGCTCTCGAACTCATCCAGCACGATGGGCCGAGTGTAGGCCGCGTAGAAGCGCAGCAGGGCGCCGTGCGACCGGTCAGTGTCGAAGGCCGTGAAGGGGAGTTGGTGGTCGATGTGATACTGGGCCAGCAGCCGCGCCAGGACGGACTTGCCGACCCCGCCCTTCTCGCCGCCGACGAAATGGATTTTGCTCATACTGCTGCCTGCCTGATTTGGACGGGGGAGGGCCCCCGGGTGGGGGGTCAGCGGAGCGACTGCCCGCCGGGGCAGCATGGTAGCCCTTCGCGCCCCGGTCCCCAACCCCCGGCGAGCGGGCTCGCAATCGTCTAAACCGTCGCGGGCCCCAGCAACAGTGAAGACCCTGAGGCTGCCTCGGGATGGGCAACCCCATGAGTTGCAGGGCGATGACCGCCAGACCACCGACGAGGCCGAGGCGATCCCGGCGCGGGCGGCGGCGCATGGCACGCAAGCGGGACGCCGCAGGCGCCTACCCCTTGCCGCGTCGACTATACTTCGCTCAGGCAGCCGTCATGCAAACCTAGGCGTTCCGGCGTTGGCTTGCGCCGCTGCGGGCAGGGACATCAGTGCAACCGCGGCGTTGCGCCAGGTTCCGCCTCCGCCTCCTGATGATCGCGTGATCGAAGCCGGGTGGGGCCGCATAGACTGCGGTCGGCGTCCGTGCGGGCGCCTTGGGACAACTCCGGGATTTTGCAGCGAGCGAGGTGCGTTACCATGATGGCCATGATCCGTGCGGCGGTTGCAGCGGCGCTGTTCGGCGCACTGGGGACGCCGGCCTTTCCCGCCCCGGTCATTTCGGGATGCCGGGTCTTCGCGGATAACAACGTCTGGAACCTGCCCGTCGATACCTTGCCGGTCGACTCCAATTCCGCGGACTATATCGAGACGATTGGCGCCACGTCGGGCGTTCATCCCGATTTCGGCTCCGGTCTGTGGGATGGTGGGCCGATCGGCATCCCCTACGTTGAGGTGCCGGGGACGCAAGCGGCGGTCCCCGTTGTTTTCGAATACGCGGATGAGAGCGATCCCGGCCCCTACCCCATCCCCGTCACTGCGCCGATCGAGGGCGGCAGTCAGTCGACGGGCGACCGCCATGTCCTGGTGCTCGACACGGGTCATTGCACACTCTACGAACTCTACCGCGCTTATCGTCAGGCCGATGACAGTTGGCACGCCGGTTCGGGCGCGGTTTTCAATCTGACCTCCAATGCCCTGCGCCCCGCGACCTGGACCTCGGCGGATGCCGCCGGATTACCCATTCTGCCGGGCCTGGTGCGCTATAGTGAGGTCGCCGCCGGCAGCATCGATCATGCGCTCCGCTTCACGGCCCCGGCCACGCGCAATGCCTTTATCTGGCCAGCCCGTCATGACGCATCCGAGTTGACTGCCCTCGCCTATCCACCCATGGGCCAGCGGTTCCGACTCAAGGCCGGTTTCAATATTGCCGGCTTCCCGCCCCAGGTCCAGGTGATTCTGCGCGCCCTCAAGAAATATGGCATGATCCTGGCGGACAACGGCGCTGCCTGGTTCATTTCCGGAGTTCCCGATGCACGCTGGAACAACACCGTCCTGCGTCGGCTCAGCGGGGTGAGCGGGGCGGCCTTCGAGGCCGTCGACGAATCAGGCCTGATGGTCGACGTCGATTCCGCCCAGGCCAGTCTGGCGGGGAGCATCAATCTCAACGCAACCCCGCCGGCCGAGCCGACACGGCTGATCTTCATTCATCATTCTACCGGGGAAAATCTGCTGGCCGATGGCAATGGCGCACTGGGCACAGCATTGCGGAAAAACGGCTATTTCGTCAGTGACACCAATTATGGCTGGGGGCCGGACAGCATCGGCGACGCGACCGACATCGGCCACTGGTGGCAGTGGTTTCGGGGACCGACGAGCACGACCTACCTGAACGCCCTGTATGCCGAGGGCGAGCAACATTCGAGCTATTCCCGTCTGCCTGCCGCGCCCAGCGGCGAGAACGCGATCGTCGTGTTCAAGTCCTGCTTTCCCAACTCGGCGCTGCAGGGCGATCCCGCGGACCCGGTGCCGCCCATCGACAGTAATCCGCTCAAGGGCCAGGACAGCGGTTCGCCCGCTCACACCGTCGCCAACGCCAAGGGCATTTACCTCAGCCTCCTGGATTATTTCCGGACCCGCCAGGATAAGTTGTTCATCGCCCTGACCGCCCCGCCGCTCAGCGACGCAGCCAACGCGGCCAATGCCCGGGCCTTCAACCAATGGCTCGTTACCGACTGGCTGAAGGACTATCCCTATCGCAACGTCGCGGTGTTCGATTTCTACAACGTGCTGACCACCAACGGCGGCACCTCCGGGGTCAACGATCTGAACCGCGCGACCGGCAACCACCACCGTCTCTATACCGGCATCCTCCAGCACAAGACGGACGGAGACAACGACGCCAGCCCCAACACCCTGGAATACCGCAGCGGCGACGACCACCCCAGCCGGGCGGGCAATCTCAAGGCGACCGCCGAATTCATGCCCCTCCTGAACCTGTTCTATCACTGCTGGCACGGCACCGGTGGGTGCCCGACATCGGCACCGTCCAACTTGCTCGCCCACGCGACCTCGTCGGCGACCATCGCCCTGTCGTGGCAGGACAACAGCCTGGACGAGGCCGGTTTCGTGATCGAGCGCAAGCCCGGTGGATGCGCCGTCGGCGGCACTTGGGCCCGCATCGCCACGGCGCCCGGCAACGCGGTGTCTTTCGACAGCGCCGGTTTGAGCGCCACCACGACCTATGCCTATCGCATCGCCGCATACAATGCCAAAGGTTCATCTGCGGCTTCCGACTGCGCCGCGGCGACGACCGGGGTCACCACGATTCCGATCGCCCCCACCGGGTTGGTGGCCACCGCAACGGGGGCCGCGACGGTCACCCTGCGCTGGAGCGATGGATCGACGAACGAAACGGGGTTTCGGCTGTACCGCAAGGCGGGTACGGGCGCCTGGCAGATACTCGGCGCGGTCAATGCGAACCTGACGACCTACACCGACCGCAAGGCGACGGGGAACGCGACCTCGGTCTCCACCAGTTACTATCTGAGCGCGTGCAACAGCGCCGGCTGCGCGCCGAGCGCCGCGCAGGCCACGGTCCCTCATGCACCAACCACCCTGACCGCGCTTCCCGATGGTGCCGGTCGGATCCGCCTCGGTTGGGCCGACCGGAGCAGCAACGAGACCGGCTTCATCATTGAACAAAAGGCGGGTAAGTGTGCAGCGACCGGCGCCTGGACGCAGGTTGGGAGCGTCGATGCGGGCGTCATGTCTTTCATCGCCACCGGACTGACCGCGGCCCGCTCCTATGCCTATCGCACGCGGGCCCTGGCACGCTCCGCGGATCAGCCATACGCCGACGGCTATTCCCTTTATACCAACTGCGCGGCGGCCACCGCGTTATAGCCAGCCAGGAGTACCGCGGCCACGAGGCCGCGGACCGGGTCCTGCAGATGCATTGGGCCGGCGCTCGGCAAGGCGTGATTACATCGTCGCCGGCCCCAGCAGCAGTGAGTGCCCCTGCATCTGCTTGGGGATCGGCAGCCCCATGAGTTGCAGCACCGTCGGCGCTATGGCGTCCAGGCCGCCGCCGGTGGACAGGCGCCACTGGGTCTCGTCGGCGACCAGGCAGGGGACCGGGTAGACGGTGTGCTGGGTGTGCGGCTCACCGCTGGCCGGATCGATCATCTCGTCGCAGTTGCCGTGGTCGGCGGTGAGGATGATGGAATAGCCCGCCGTCCGTGCCGCGTCCATGACCCGCCCGGCCTCCCGGTCGAGCACCCGCACCGCCTCGATCACCGCCTCGCGCACCGCGGTGTGACCCACCATGTCGCCGTTGGCGAAGTTGACCACGATGAAGGGGAAGTTGCCGCTCGCCAGTGCCGCGATGGTCGTATCGGCGACCGCCGGGGCGCTCATCTCCGGCTGCAGGTCATAGGTGGCGACCTTGGGCGAGGGGATCAGACCGCGCTCCTCACCGGGGAAGGGATCGCCCCGCCCGCCGTTGAAGAAGAAGGTCACATGGGCGTATTTCTCGGTCTCGGCGCAGTGGAATTGGGGGATGCCGGCGTCGCTCAAGACCTGACCCAGGGTGATGCGGGGGATGTCGTGGTCGAAGGCGAAGGGCAGGCCGTAGGTGTCGTCGTATTCCATGATGCAGGTGACCTTCACCCCGGTGACGCCGTTGCGGTGAAAGGGCTTGAAGTCGGGCTGGAAGAAGGCCTCCACCATCTGGCGCGGGCGGTCCTTGCGGAAGTTGAAATGGATGACCTGATCGCCGTCGCGGATCAGCTCGCCGCCGGCGATGATGGTGGGGCGGATGAACTCGTCATCCTCGCCCGCGGCATAGGCCTCATCGATCCCGGCGCGGGCGTCGGCGGCGTGGCGCCCCGCCCCCTCCACCAGGCCGCGCCAGGCGATCTCGGTGCGCTCCCAGCGCTGGTCGCGGTCCATGGCGTAATAGCGCCCGGTGACGGTGGCGATGGCCCCGCCGGCGGCCGCCAGGGCCTCCTCGACCGGGGCGAGGAAGGCCTTGGCGGAGCGCGGCGGGGTGTCGCGCCCGTCGGTAAAGACGTGGACCATGGGCCGGGCCCCTTCACGGCGGCACAGTTCGATCAGGGCGACGAGTTGGTTCACATGACTGTGCACGCCCCCGTCCGAGACCAGTCCCATCAGGTGGACCGGCCGGCCCGCGGCGGCGGCGGCGCGGGCAGCGGCGGTCAGGACCGGGTTCTCGAAAAAGCTGCCGTCGGCGATGGCGGCGTCGATCAGTACCAGGTCCTGCTTGACCACACAGCCGGAGCCCAGGCTCATGTGTCCAACCTCCGAGTTGCCCATCTGCCCGTCCGGCAGGCCCACGGCGAGCCCCGAGGCCTGCAGGGCGCAGTGGGGGAAGTGCGAAAAATAGTCATCGAGCTTGGGCGTCTGCGCGATGGCGATGGCGTTGTTGGCCTTGCTCGGGTTGAGGCCGAAGCCGTCGAGGATGATCAGGATCACCGGTCGGCGCGGGGCTTGGGTCATGGGGGTGCTCATGGTGTCGCTCATAAGGGGTTGATCCGTCGGTCAAGGTGGCCGCCGGTACGCGAAATCTTCGGCGGCGCGGCCCGCGGGCCGGGCGGGCAGGCGCCGGGGCTGTCAGTTTAATGGGTTGGGATGGCGCGGTGGCGCAAAGTTTCACCTCTACCCTGGGCGACGATATGGGACTGCCGCCGGCCGCCTTCCAGCCGTGCCCGGCAGGCACACCGGGGCAGCCGCGCCCGGCACCACTCGGCGACCGGTCGGGACCGCGGGAAACTTGGCCGGTTCTGCCGTAACATGCAGGCCTGATCACGGCGGGGGCGCGGCGGCGGCACGGTCGCGGCCCCGGGCAGGTCCGGTCCGCGGACGACGGCGGCCGGGCAGTGGGCGGCATCACCAAACGAGCCCGGATCACGGGCACCTGGAGGAGCTATGAAGACTGTTCGCAGCAACACCGATCGTATCATTGCCTTTGTCATGGCCGGCGGCCAGGGGGCGCGACTGCAACCCCTGACGGCGGCGCGCTCCAAACCCTCGGTGCCCTTCGGCTCGCGCTACCGCATCGTCGACTTCGTCCTCAGCAATCTGGTCAATTCCCAGATCCAGACCATCTATCTGCTGGTCCAGTACAAGTCCCAATCCTTGATCGAGCATGTGCGCAAGGCCTGGACCATCTCACCCCTGCTCCAGAACCAGTACGTGACCGTGGTGCCGCCCCAACAGCGCCACGGCGAGCATTGGTTTCAGGGTACCGCCGATGCCATCCACCAGAACATCAACCTGATCGAGGAGCATCGCCCGGACCTGGTGGTGATCTTCGGCGCCGATCACATCTACCGCATGGACATCCGCCAGATGGTCGATTTCCACCGGGAGAGCGAGGCGGACGTGACCATCGCCGCCCTGCCGGTGCCGCTGAAGGACGCGCAGGACTTCGGGGTGATCGTCGCCGCGGCGAACGGACGCATCCAGGCCTTCGAGGAAAAGTCGCCCAACCCGACCCCCATGGCCGCGGACCCGACCAAGGCCTTTGCCTCCATGGGCAACTATGTCTTCGACACCGAGGTCCTGCTCAAGGCCCTGCGCGATACCAAAGACGCCGGAGAGACCGATTTCGGCCACCATGTGCTGCCGCGCCTGCTGCACACCCACCGGCTGTTCGCCTACGACTTCGCCACCAATGCGATCCCGCGCATCCAGCCCTATGAGGACCCGGTCTATTGGCGGGACCTGGGCACCATCGACGCCTATTTCGAGGCCCATCAGGACGTGCTCGGTCTGGAACCGGTCTTCGATATGTTCAACCCCGAGTGGCCCATCTACTCCAGCAATTACCAGGGCCCGGTCGCACGCATCCAGGGCGGTGAGATCAACAACAGCCTGCTCGGGGCGGCCTCGGTGGTCTATGACGGGGCGCGCATCAGCAACTCCATCATCCGGCGCGAGACGGTGATCGAGCAGGACGTGGTGTTGGAGAATTGCGTGGTCATGGATTATTGCCGGGTTTCGCGCGGGACCCGCCTGCGCAACGTCATCGTGGATCGTCACAATCTCATCGCGGCCGGGGAGGCGATCGGCTTCGATCCGGAGAAGGACCGCCTGCGTTTCACCGTCACCCCCGGCGGCGTCACCGTCATCCCGGCCGGGCGCGTGAGCTACTTTGCCCGGGATGTGCACGGCTCCCGCCGCGGAGGGTATGGAGAGTAGGAACAGCGTCAGCATCGCGCGTGTTGGGGTTCGTTCCTGACCCCAACCGATCCCTCCCTTGGCACGATCGAGCGGACACGCCAACGGCATCGTCACCCCCCGCCGCCCTGCGGCGGTGCCAGCCGACATCGATCCGGCATTTGCGCCCCGGTCTTGATCATCGCTCCGGTCACACTGCTGGAGGGGAGGTCGTTGGTCCGCACAGCGGACCCTACGGGCGCCCGTAGGGTCCGCTGTGCGGACCGCAGACTACGCCGTCGGCTGCCGGACCGGGATTATGGCCAAGGTCTGCGCCCCCTTACGATCCCGCGCCCAGCCCCTCCCCCGCTCCGAGTTGACAACTGACTCGCAGTCATTTATATTCTACGTCAAATGACCCTGAGTCAGTTATAGAGCGAGCCGCGGGAGTGAGTCGACATGGCCATACGCCAGCGTGCCATCCAGGCCGAAGAAAAGCAGGAGCGCCGCGACGCCATCCTCGACGCGGCCGAGCAGGTGCTCGCGGACGCGCCGGAGCGCGTCGCGAGCGTCGCCGAGGTCGCCAGCCGCGCCGGGCTGGCGAAGGGGACGGTGTACCTGTATTTCCCGGGCAAGGAGGAACTCCTGCTCGCCGTGCACGAGCGCTGGGTCGATGGCTTCTTTCACGACCTGATCGCGCTGGTGGAGTCGGAGCCGGGCGTCGATTTCGACGCGGTATTCGCCCTCGCGCGCACCCATCTGATTGATCCGCCGCTGTTCATGCCGCTCGCCGCACGCTGTTTCGGGCTGATGGCACATAGCCTTGCACCCGCGTCCGTGCTGGCCTTCAAGCAGCGGATGGCAGCGCGCATGGAGCGCGCCGGCACCGGCGTGGAGCGTCATTTTCCCGCGCCGGGCGCGGCACCGGGGCTGGAGCCCGGCCGCGGGGTGGCCATGTTGCGGCGCAGCTATGCGCTGACCCTCGGGCTGTGGCAGATGTCGGCCGCGGTCGGCGGCGGGGCCTGCTGCACCATGGCCGGGCCCCAGTTGCCAGCCGCGTTCGCCTGGCACTACCCCACCGAGTTGGAAGCTGCGCTGCGGGCACTGTGGCGCGGCATGATCGGCAGCGCGGCAAGCGAGGTCACCCTACGATGAACAGTCCACACGCACGCCTGCCGAGCGCGCTGATCCTGACGGCCGTGGTCCTGGGCGCCGGCGGCTGCACCAAACCGGCGCCGGTCGCCGATGCGGTCCGCCCCGTGCTGCTCAGCCAGGTAGTGCCGGGGAGCGGCACCGAGACCGCCGTGTTCGCCGGCGAGGTGAAACCCCGCTACGAGTCTGATCTCGCCTTTCGCATCGGCGGCAAGATCGTCGCCCGGGCGGTCGATGCCGGGGCCCGGGTACACAAGGGCGCCTTGCTGGCGCGGCTCGATCCCGCGGATGTCGCCCTGCAGGCCGAGTCCGCGCAGGCCCAGGTCGCGGCGGCGCAGGTCGACGCCGAGTTCGCCCGGGCCGAGTTCGACCGCTACGAGAACCTCTTGAAGCAGAACTTCATCAGTGCCTCGGCGCTGGACGCCAAGCGCAATGCCATGAAGGCGAATCAGGCCAAGCTCGAGCAGGCCCAGGCGAATCTGGCCGTGACCCGGAACCAGGCGACCTATGCCCGGCTGGTCGCGCCGCAGGACGGCGTGATCACGGCCGTGAGCGCGGAGGCCGGCCAGGTGGTCGCGGCCGGACAGGTGGTGATGCGCTATGCCCGCGAGGACGAGCGCGAGGTCGAGATCGCGGTCCCGGAGGCGCGGATCGATGAACTCAAGCAGGCCGAGCAGATCCGGGTGGTCCTGGTGGCCGACCCCGCGACCGGCTACCGCGGGCAGGTCCGCGAGGTCTCGCCGGCGCTCGATCCGGTCACCCGGACCTTCACCGTGCGCGTCTCCGTCATCGACCCGGCACCGGCCATGCAATGGGGTATGACCGCGAACGTCCTCCTCACCGGGCCCGCGACCGGCACGGCCAGCCTGCTGCCCGCGACCTCGCTCTACCAGACCAGCGAGGGGCGCCCCGCGATCTGGGTCTACGACCCCGCCATCGGCCGGGTCTCGCTGCGTGCGGTCGTCATCGCGCAATACCGGGAAGACGGCGTGGTGGTCGCCGGCGGGCTCGCGGCCGGCGAGTGGATCGTCGCCACCGGCGCCAACAAACTCCACGAGGGCCAGCAGGTCCGGCCCTACGAGGAGGCGGGGCGCCCCGCCCCGCCGCCGGCCCCGGTGGCAGCGACAACGCACGCGGGCTGACGCCCCGGGGCCTGACGATGACCGGGAGAAGATTTTTGTCCGCAAATGAACGCGAATGAACGCAAATAACTCAACTAGAAAGCAACGTTTCGCATCGCTCTGCCGGTCGCATGATCCATTACGTGGCACTCTCACCACGGCCTTTGCCGCTACACGCGCAGGGGATGGGGTGAGCGGGGGTGATGCGGCAGGTAACTGCAATACGATATTCATTTGCGTTCATTTGCGTTCATTTCCGCATCGCATTCTCTTTCTTACATGATACCGCCGACCACTCCCGGCGGCGCCCCGCGCGGCGCCTTCAACCTGTCCGAGTGGGCCCTGCGCCATCGCTCGCTGGTACTGTATTTCATTGTCATCCTGGCCCTGTCCGGCATCTACGCCTATGGCCAGTTGGGGCAGTCAGAGGACCCGCCGTTCACCTTCAAGGTCATGGTCGTCAAGACCAACTGGCCGGGCGCCTCGGCGCGCGAGGTCGAGCAGCAGGTCACCGACCGCATCGAGCATAAGCTGCAGGAACTGCCGCTGCTCTTCGTGCGCAGCTATTCGCGGCCCGGCGAATCGCTGATCTTTGTGTCATTCCAGGACGCGCTGCCGCCCACCGCCATCCCTGACCTCCAGTACCAGGCGCGCAAGAAGGTCGGCGATATCCGCCAGAGCCTGCCGCCCGGCATCCAGGGGCCCTTCTTCAACGACGAGTTCGGCGATACCTATACCAATCTCTACGCCATCACCGGCGAGGGCTACAGCTATCACGACCTCAAGGACTTCGGCGACCGCATCCGTGCCGAGTTGCTGCTGATCCCCGGCGTGTCCAAGGTCGACTTCATCGGTGAGCAGGACGAGAAGATCTATATCGAACTGGCGAATGCGCGGCTGGCGCTGCTCGGGATCACCCCCGTGCAGATCGCGCAGACCCTCGCGGCGCAGAACGCGGTGACGGCCGCTGGCGCCTTCGAGACCGCGGCCGAGCGCATCTATCTGCGCCCGAGCGGGGCCTTCGATTCGCTGGAAGAGGTCCGCGACATCGCCCTGCGGGTCAACGACCGCCTGTTCCGGTTGGGCGACATCGCGGAGATCCGGCGCGGCTATGTGGACCCGCCGCAGCAGCAGATGCGCTGGCAGGGGCGCGCGGCGCTGGGGATCGGCGTCACCATGGCGGCCGGCGGCAACGTGATCGCGCTGGGGCAGGCGCTCGATCGGCAACTCGCCGCGCTGCGGGCCGAACTGCCGCTCGGGATGGAGATCGGACAGGTCGCGAGTATGCCGCGGGCGGTGGAGCAGTCGGTGAGTGAATTCGTCCGCTCACTCGCCGAGGCGGTGCTGATCGTCCTGGCCGTGTCCCTGATCAGCCTCGGCCTGCGCACCGGGCTCGTGGTGGCCCTGTCCATTCCGCTCGTATTGGCGACGACCTTCCTCTGTATGTGGATTTGCGGCATCGGCCTGCACAAGATCTCGCTCGGCGCCCTGATCCTCTCACTCGGCCTCCTGGTCGACGACGCGATCATCGCCGTCGAGATGATGGCCATCAAGCTGGAGCAGGGATTCGACCGCTTTAGCGCCGCGAGCTTCGCCTATTCCAGCACCGCCTTCCCGATGCTCTCCGGCACCCTCATCACCGTCGCCGGCTTCCTGCCGATTGCCATGGCCAAGAGCACGACCGGGGAATATACGCGCTCGCTGTTTCAGGTCTCGGCGATCGCGCTCATCGTGTCCTGGTTTGCCGCCGTCATTGTGATCCCGTACCTGGGCTATCGGCTGCTGCCGGATCTGCGCCAACCACGGCGGGCCGCGCTCGCGGCGCGGCTCGCGGCGCGGCTGCGCGGGCGGGCCGAGCCGCCCGCACGGGGCGGTGCCCACGACGACCCCGACCAGGTCTATGACACCCCCTTTTATCGCCGCTTCCGCGCCCTGGTCGCCTGGAGCGTGCTGCACCGCTGGATCGTGATCGGCGCGACGGTGGCCGTCTTCGTCGGCGCCCTGTTCGCCTTCCGGTTCGTCCCCCAGCAGTTCTTTGCCTCCTCGGCGCGGCCCGAGCTGATCGTCGACCTGCGCCTGCCCGAGGGCAGTTCATTCGCCGCCACGCTCACGCAGGTGCAGCGGATGGAACAGGTCCTCGACGCTGAACCGGGACTCGCAAGCTACGTCGGCTATGTCGGCGTGGGCAGCCCGCGCTTCTACCTGCCGCTCGATCAGCAGTTGCCGAGCGTCAACTTCGCCCAGTTCGTGCTGGTGGCCAAGACGGTCGAGGAGCGTGAGCGGCTGCGCGCCCGCCTGGTGAAGGTCTTCGACGAGGACTTCCCCGGCCTGCGCGGGAGGGTGACGCGCCTGGAGAATGGTCCGCCGGTGGGGTTCCCGGTGCAATTTCGGGTCTCCGGCGCCGACCTCACCCGGGTGCGCGCCTTTTCCCAGGAGGTCATGGCCCTGGTGCGTGCCGACCCGCAGATCACCAACGCCCAGTTCGACTCGGACGAGCCGACCAAGGTGATCCGGCTCAAGGTCGACCAGAACCGGGCGCGGGTCCTGGGCTTCTCCTCCCAGGAACTGGCCGCCTTCCTGAGCAGCACCCTCTCCGGACTCACCGTCACCTATGTGCGCGAGGGCGACAAGCAGATCGAGGTAGTGCTGCGCGGCCAGGACGCCGAGCGCGCGCGGCTCTCCTCGCTCAAGGACCTGTCACTGCCCACGCGCAATGGGCGGGCCGTCTCCATCACCCAGATCGCGGAGCTGCGCTATGAGCAGGAGGACGGCATCATCTGGCGCCGCGCGCGGCTGCCGACCGTCACGGTGCGCGCCGATGTGCTGGGCCAGGCCCAGGGACCGGACGTCGCCCGGCGCATCGACCGGCAACTCGCTGCGCTGCGCGCCCGCCTGCCGCTCGGCTACCGCATCGAGATCGGCGGGGCGGTCGAGGAGTCCGCGCGCGGTCAGCAGTCGATCGGTGCCGGCGTGCCGGTGATGCTGGCGGTGGTACTCACCCTGCTGATGATCCAGCTCCAGAGCTTCTCACGCACCCTGATGGTGCTCCTGACCGCACCGCTCGGGCTGATCGGCGTCACCGCCGGCCTGCTG
>Ga0247840_10001297_pt1 | contig 49578 bp, 55 predicted proteins | sample LaCruzMarch2015__FD_192404 | JGI IMG/M metagenome (GOLD analysis project Ga0247840, IMG submission 192404) | Freshwater microbial communities from meromictic Lake La Cruz, Castile-La Mancha, Spain - LaCruzMarch2015_17m | ecosystem: Environmental > Aquatic > Freshwater > Lake | place: Spain... | reverse complement strand
TAACATATCTACCAGATCCCGGAACATGACTGTTATAACTAACGATATGAGTATATCCTACAGATAATTGAGGATTATTTCTGAGACCAGTTGCAGTTCCGTCACAATTACCATAACAATAATTTGCTGTATTTGCACTATCAGCAGAATAAGCATAACTAGCATTTCCAGAACATGAAGTTGAACTTCCAGCACAATTTCCACTACAATAACTTGCTGTTGTAGCTGTTGTAGCAGTTGCAGCATTTCCATCACAATTACCAGTTATACTTCCAGTTAATTTATTAGAAACTGTTAAGGATGAATAAAATGTTGGTAAATTAATTGTTAATATACTATTACTTATACTAGCATTTCCACTTGGATTTAATACTAATGAACTTATTTTAGGTTGATATGTATTAGTAATATCTGTTGTTTTAGCATAAGCAGATAAATCTACAGATACTAAATTTCCAGATAATTGAATTGGATAAATAGGTATAATGGTATTATTAAATATATATTTCATAAAAGAATTAGATATTTGTTGCAGTTGAGTATCTGATAACTGAGTTTTCCATATTATTAAATATGTAAAACCAAAATTACCTGTTTTCCCCGAACATCCATTTATTGATAATGTAGCAGTACTTGTTGTTGATGTATTAACAGTACCAATTGCTTTATTATTTACTAATAAACTATTTACAGAATTGACACCATTTTTACCACATACAACTTGAAACATATCACTATTATTTATAGAAGGTTGGTATTGAACTGTATTATATTTTAATAACGAGGTAGATATAACAATATTAAAAGAAAATGTTTTAAAAAATATATCTAAAATATTAGATATATTTTATTATATAAAAAATGATAAATCAGACGATATTAGTAGAGGTTTAATTTATAAAAGAAAAGATTTTAAAATAATATGCGAAGAGCTTAATAATTATATAAATAATATAATAACAAAAATAAATCCATCAATAAAAGAACAATTTAATATTACCTTTTATAAAATTTCTTAAATAATACTGAGAGTACATTTTAGGTTTTTTATTATTTTTTTATTTTTTACTTTAAAGTAATTTAATTTTATTTTTTAAAATTTAAGAAATGTACTCTCAGTATTAATTTGATAAGGAATATATTTAGTAGCATTAAGATACATTATTTATAGAATACATATTAATACATCTCGCTGGTCTTTTAAATATTAAAGAATTAAAAGGAAGAGTACATTTTAGGTTTTTTATTATTTTTTTATTTTTTACTTTAAAGTAAATTTATTTTATTTTTAAAATTTTGTAAAATGTACTCAAATATAATTTTACATCTAATATAAATTTATTAATTTTAATAATACTAATAAATTTATCATCAATACCGCAACTAATAATAAAATTATTATCTATTTTATTATAAATAAAACCACAAGGATAATAAATAATAGCTTTATTGTTATCAAAAATAGGATTAATAGTATAATTAATTATTTTAAAATTTTCATTAAAAGTAATAATAATAACATTATAATATTTAATATTATTTTTATAATAATAATAATGTGATAATATATAAAAAACATTATTTAAAAATATAGGAGGAGTACTGCATCTTAATTTAAAATTATTAAAATTATTCCATTTATAATTAACAACAATATCAATAATATCAAAAGTGGTATTATTAATTTCATATATAATAAAAGGTTGTATAGAATATAATAAATAAAATTTATTATTATGTTCAAAATACTGCCAATTTTTTTCCCATTTTAATTTATTTTTTATATTATTTAAATAATTATTAATATATAAAGTTTTAGTATCATAATTCATAACAATCATTTTAGGAGTTAAAATATTATTATCAATAATAACATCAGTCATAGATAAATATAAATTATTATTAAAAGAAAATAATCGCGAGTCCTCAAAAGTTTTAGAATAATTATGTTGAATTAATTGAATATTATTAATAGTATTATATTTTAATAAATAATTACAAATATAAATTTTACTATTATAAAAACTAAAATCTAAATTATTTCTAAAAGTCATAATAATGTCATCATCCTCGTTATTAATAATATAAGAATATATATTATTTTTAGATTTAACAATAATACTAGGGTTATAATTTCTTAAAATCGGTAAATCATCATTATTATTAATAAAATTAAATTTTATATTATTAAAAAAATAATAAATAATAAATAAAATTAAAAATAATAATAATAAAATTAAAAAAATATAATAATACATTTATATAAATAAATAAAATAAAAAGTATAATATAATTTCATTTAGTATTATAGATAATGGATACTATTAATATCGAAAATATTTCATTTAATATAGAAGATGAAGAATTACCGGAAATAGAATATTATCAGATTGTTTCAATCGATGAAATAATAAAAGAAAATCCCACATTTATAGCATTTTCAAGAGAGGATATATATAATGAATTATATAATTTTTTTAAAGATAAAACTAAAGTAACAAATTTTATTGAATTGTTTTATAATACAATAAATAATAAATCAAATAAATTAAATATAAATAATTTTGTTATAGTAAGTGATGCCTATAAAAAAGATTTAACATTAGAAGATATAGATAAATTTACATCATCAATAAAGAAATTAAATAAAATTCAATATAAATTAGGACAAAATGGTAAAAATAAATTATGGTTTGCATTAGAATATAATGACGATGACGATAAATTAAGATTTAAAGCAATAGATAAAACAATAATAGATTTAAATAATGATGTAAATTATTATGTATTTAAAGATGATGATACAAATATACCAATATTAGGAGTATATTATTTAACACCAAAAACAACAAATTATGATTTATTAAATACGCAAATAGTATCGCATTTATATAAAAAAGAGAAATTAAAATATATAAATACATCAGATTTAATAAATAATACATTTAAAGAATTAATAGAAAAAGCAACACCTGAGATACCATTAGAAAAAATACAAGAAGAGGAAGAATTAGATTATACAAATATAAATGCAGTATTAAAAAAATATAATTATGATATGGATTTTATAAAATTAAAAGATTATGAGAAATTAAATGAATTATTAACAAATATATTAAAAGAAGAAAAGATTAATAAACCAATACATAATAATATAAAAATTAAACCAATAAAATTAATAAATAATAAATATACATTTTTTGATAATTTACAGAAAATAAAAGCATTATTAGAAATAACGAAAACATCATATGATAAATATAATGAAATTATAATAAATTTAAATGATGAAAAAGGTGTAATACCAGAATTATTATATAATAATATAAATGATATAATAAATGCAATAAATACATCAATAATATCATTAGATGATATAGTAGAAAATATAAGAATAATAAAGAAATCTAAATTAATAGATTTTGCAATAAATACAATAACCGAATATAATGAAATAAATATAGAAGAAATAATAATATTATTAAATAATTTAGAAAAAAATTACAATAGAGTAAAAAATAATATAAAAGATATATATGGTATATTTTTTGAATTTAATAAAGAAGAACATGAAATACAAGTAGGTAATAGTATTAAAAATTATGAAGGAATACCGTCAAAAGATACAAATAAATTTGAAGATTTAAACGATGATTATGATGTTGATGAATCGATATTAGTAAATTATAATGATAATAATAAATTTAATATATATTATAATATGATATTATATAAAAACGAGGAAGGATTTGCGGAAATGTTAAAAATAATATTACCATATATAAATAATTTATGTGAAAAATCAAAATTACCAATAAATTATGAAACATTATGTAATATGTTATTTAATAATTATCGAGGAATACCAACAAAAATAAATATAATAAAAAAATTATTAAAAGAAAAAGATTTAACAATATCAAATGAAGAAATCGATAATATTATATCATTAACAGATATAAATTCAAATATAGAAGATAATCCTATATATATAGAATTAATAAATACTAATATAATATATTATGATAGTATAAAAAATATATTATATAAAATAATAATATGGTGGTCAATTGAATTACAAAAAGAAATTATAAATGATACATTAATATATATAATAAATAATTTATATCCACCGTCAATAGATTCATGGGATATATATGGATATCCATATTTAGATACATTATCAAATGGAACATTTAAATATTTAGTAAGTGTATTTAAAAAGATATCATTAATAGATAGTGATATAGATGATAAAAATCAAAGAAATATAAATAATATAAATAAAAATATAAAAATACCAGAAGAAGAAAATTTATTAAAAATATTAAATAAAAAATGTGAGAATGATTTTAAAGATGAATTAGTATTATTAAGAGAAATTAAAATAGATGATACTAAAAAACCAAAAAATAAGGATATTGGTAAAGAATTCCAAAAAAAATTAGTATCTAGTATTAATTCTAAAAAATATGAAAATATAATAAATGAATATATTGGTGCATTATTATATATGCCATCTGTTAAATTTGAAAAAATACATAAATATTTATTAGGATGTTGCTTACAACAAATTAATAAAAATTTTATAGCAGATTCTGATTTAATTAAAAATCGTAAAGATTTAATGGGTGTAAAAGTAAATTTTGCAAAAATGAGAGAAATAAATAAACCAAGATATTTAAAATTTCATCCAACTAAAATTGAAAAATTTGAAATTATTAAAAATAAAATTATTAAATTAAAATCAATAAATGAAAATTTAGATAATGATATTACTTTTGAAAAATTGTTAGAAAATATGAAAGGAAAAAATGTTTTATTATCTGATTATATTATTGATATATTAATTAAAAATCCTAAAGATTCTGAAGCATATGTTAATAAATATATTAATTTATTAATATATACTTCTAGTAATAAAAAAGGTTTATTAGAATTATATAATTCTAATTCATTAAATAATTATAAAGATATTATTTTAAGTATTAAATTAGTTTTATATAATAATTTACATGAAAAATATGATAATATTTTAAATTTATGTTTAATTCCTTTAAATCATATTATAATTGAATTAGATTTATTAAATTCAATTATAAATGATAATAATAAAAATGAAATTAAAAGAATTATATCATATATAATAGCGAGATGTTTATGTTTACCATCAAGTCCCGATGATATTGTTGGTAATGTATTAAAACCTAAAATAGAAATGGATAATGATATTATAATAAAAATAGCCAAAGAATTATATACTACTATAATTAAAAAAATTAAAAATTCTAATGTATTAACAATTGAAGAACAAGTTGATTTTATTAATAAAATTCGTGAAGAAAATAAAAATAAAACATTAGCAACAATGAATTCGCAAAATGAAGATGAACGTAATATTATGAGAGACTTAAAAAAAATTGGTATTAATATAAGTAACGATGATGAAGATGATAATCCTGTTATAAATAAGGATGATATAGAAGATGAAGAAGAAAGTGGTGAAGCGGATTTTATAATAGAAGATGAAGAAGCTGACTATGATGCAGAAGATAGATCATTAGATATTAAAGATTTTGGATTTATATATGCTGATTAAATAATTACTTATAAAATATTAAATTAAAACAAATATCAGAACAATAATCAGTATATTTATTAATTGTTTTAAATTTTTTATTACATTTAGCACATCTAATATGATAAAATCCTTTTAAATCAAGTCTAGATTTTTTATAACAATAATAAGAACAATAAATATTATTATATATGTTTTTAATTATATTCATATTACAATTACATTGCTTACATTGTTCTACCAATTTATTATTTTGTACTATATTACTATTATATTCAAATGATGAAAATGATATATTATCTGCTATATAAAATGATGATGATAGTTTAATACTATTTATTTTTTTACAAGGACTAAATATTAATTTATTTAATTTTGTATCAGAATTAACATATGTTATATTATTATATATATTACTAAAGTCAGGCATTGATATAGACCTACTTAATTTATTTTTAATATTTAACATATTTAAAAATTTATCATTCATCGTATTTTATAATATTATTTATAATATAATTATATCATTTTTTTTTTAATTTATATATAATAGAATACAATGTCAGAAGAAAAAGAAAAAAATAATACTGAGGATCTTAAATTACAATTTTGTAATGTTATAGACGATTATATAAAGAAGCCGGACCAACCTATTAATACTGATATATTATATAACAAATTATATAAAATAATTAAAGCTGATGTTAAACATATCGAAGATAATGATGTTGGTAACCAACCTCAAGGTTTATATGAAGGTGGAAAATTAAAATATAAAAAAACAAATAATAAAGTAAAAGTAATATATAAGAAAAAAACATATGAAAGAACAATATATAAAAATAAAACAAATAAACATTTTGTAAAAATAGATAATAAATATTTAGAATTATCTAAATTAAAAAAGGTTTAATAGTAATATTATATTATATAAACTAATAAATAATTATATATAAAAAATAAATATCTAATATTATTAGAAAATGAGATTAAATATTGTAAAAGAATGGTACAATTTAATAAAAACAAAAATTGAGAATATAATTTATTTAATAAATAATATAGATAAAATCGTAGCAAATGAAAAGAATAGATTAATAACTAACTAATCAGTTTCCATATTATTAATATTTAAAAATTTTTCAATATTTTTAATTTTTTCAGATAATTCTTTAATACAATCAATTAAAATAGCTGTCATATTACCATAATTAATATGAAGTAAATTATTATCAATTTTAACTAATTCTGGAAAGAATTCTTGAACTTCTTGTGCGATTAATCCAATTTCTTTAAGTCCAGTATCTTTTCTTGTGTAATTATAACAAGAAATATTATTTATTTTTTTAAGTGAATTTTTAATAACAATTAAATCAGTTTTAATACGAATATCAGATAAAGACCCAATAGAGCCAGCATAAAGATTATTAGTTACATAAGTATTATTAGCAACAAATAGATTATTTGAAGTAATAATATTATCAGTAGCAAGTAAAGACCCAGTAATAGCTACATTATTAGTAAAATTAGGTTCTCCGCATAAACCAATATAAACTTTTTCATATAAAGGATTAATTTCATTAATAAACCCTTTAATAATAGGAATATTATTAATAGTTGAAAAATTAATACTACCATAAGAATTAAGCATATAAGGTGTATTAACAATATTATTAAAGAAATAATAAGACCAATTATTAATTAATAAATTATTTTGTATTAAATATCGATAAGGAATATTAATAGATATTTTATTAGTAGAATTAGTATAATTATTAGGAGTATTAAGGTCAATAGTAATATTATTAGTACCGATATTAAGTAAATTATAAGAATTAATATGTTGTATTATATTATTATTGTTATTATTATTAAAAATTTGAAAACATTCAGTATAATTAGTATTATAAATATTACTATTAAGTTTAATACAATAACTAGAATTAGTATTAGATAAATTAATAATAGGATAAGAATAAATAGAAGAAGAAGTTAAACTAAATGCTGGATTAACCCCTAAATTATTAGTAGTAATTTCAATACCATTAATAGAATTATCGGCATTAATTTTAATATAACTAGAATTATTAAAAGAATTATTAGTACCAAAATAAAGAGGAGAATAGAAATTAATAAAATTAGGATTAAAATAAGTATTAGTAGAAGATAAATTAATAAAATTAATATTAGAAGAATTAATATAATTAGTATTTTGATTAACAATAGATATTGAATTGGTAGATAAATTATTAATAAAAGCATTATCAGATTTTAAATAATTACAAATATTAGAATTAGCAACAATAATATTAATATTTGAAATATTACAATCACTAAAATTAATATTATGTTTTCCTGAAATACTTTTTAAATTATAACATTCAATATTATCAATTCTAGCATTACCAGTAGTATATAAATAATAATTATCATTTGGTGGTAAAGAACCTAATGATAAAGAACCTTTATCTGAAATTGAAAAAGTAAAATTATTGTTAGAAGTTGCATATAATAAAGGTGGCGCAGATTGTAATAATGGTAAAGGTTCTATATAATAATAATAATAAATAGTTTTTTCAATATATATATTTAAAACAATATTTAATTGAATATCATTAGTATTTAAAATAACATTACTATTACTAATAATATGAAAATTATTAATATTATTTTCATATTTACCATTATTATATGTATCTAATGACATTAAATTAAAATTATAGAAATAATTATAAATAGGTTTAGTATCAATTAATGTTTGTGTATTATAATTATCATTTCTAATTTGATAAGAAAATATATTAGGAAAATTAATTTTAGTAAAGATATAAAAATTATAACTATTATTTAATAAAATAGGAATTTCTGATGGAAAAGTATATGTAATATTTTCAAAATTAATACTATCATTATTATTAACAACAAAAGTATTTTGAATATTAGAAGAGAATTCTTGAAAAACAGATATATTATTATGATAATTAATATTAATATTATTTTTAATTATAGATTTACTAAAAATAAAATTATCTAATTTATCATATGATTTATCTATATAATCATATAAATAAAATGTAGAAACTAATGTATTAGAAGTAGTATAATTAGATGTTGGATTATAATTAATATTTAAACCAATAATTGGGTTAATACGAATATCATTATCAGTTAAATCATCATTTCTATCAATTTGAAGTAAATTGATAGGATTAGTAGTACCAATACCAATATTTGCTTTATTATTAATAATAAATTTATCACCTGAATGAAAACCATCATAAAATATAATATTAGATGTAATATTATAAGGTGGATTAGTAATATATAAAGAAGCATTAGGTAAATTGCTACTAATACTAATAAAACCGTCGTCGGTAATACAAAATTTACGAACAGGTTTATTATTAAAAGATAAATTACAACTAAAAATATCAATAATATTACAATTATTAGAATATTTTTCAATTAAAAATGTAGTATCTTTATAAATTTTATCATTTTTAATATATATAGAATCATTAAAAACACTTGAAACAACTTTTAATCCATATAATATTGGATTAAAAATAATAATATTACTACCTAATGAACTACTTTTAATAGTATCAACATATAATGTTTTATTATCTTTAATAAGAAAATCTTGATAAAAATTAATATTAGAATTAATATTAATATAATTTAATCCATTTAAATTAACAAATATATTAGAATTAATAATACCTAATATTATATTAGAATTGTTATCATATACACTTATAAAATTACTTGTATTTTTTAAACTTATATTTAAATTACTATTTAAATTAATAGTATTATTTGTAGTAGTAATTAAATTATTTATATTTATATTATTGTTTATATAAGTTTTTTTATTTAAAAAAATACTATCGTATGATAATGATATTATATTATTATTATTATTATCTGAAATAATATAATTATTATTTTTAAAACCAGTAAAATATATATTTTTAAAATTTATAATAGTATCATTATAAGAATCAACATCGGTATTTAATAAAATTATATTGGAATTGGTGTATGAATTAATATTTAAATTATTATCAATAGTATTATATCTATTTATATTATTAAAATTACCTATATTAATAGACATTTATCTTATTATCTTATTATTATAATAAAAATATCTTTTATATTATTATATAAATATTATATAAAATATATATATAAGGATTTAATATATTTTATATTTATGTTAATAAATAGCATCAATATTCTTCTGTAGCTCAGTTGGTTAGAGCGAACGGCTGTTAACCGTTAGGTCGGAGGTTCGAACCCTTCCAGAAGAGATTATTTTTTTATATATTATTAAATTAATTTAATAATTTAATTTTATTTTAATATAAATAGATATATATGGAACATATAGGTATTAATATTGTTGATGTAGATATAACTGATGCTAATATTATTATTACTTATGAAAATGAGAGTATGGAAAAAATACCAAAAAATGAAGAACATTATAAAGCAATGTATAAATTATGGTTAATTCCTCAACCAATGTTTATTAGTGATATTTTTAAACAACAACTTCACGATCTTGGTTTATATGGATTAAATTCTAATTCAACCTGTTTTAATAGTTTAAATGCTTTCTTTTCTAATAGTAATAAAGCAAATGTTATTAAGTTTTTTACATATATGAGAAATAGAGATTTAACACTAGATAAATTAAAATGGACACCTGTTTCTAAGTAATTTTATTCTAATTCTGTATGTATTATATAATAATCATTTTCATCATTTTGATATTGAATACCATAATATAATACATCATCATATTCATTTATATCTATAATTTGTATTACATTATTATTATAATTTATAATATCACCAATATTATATTTTTTTGTTATTGATAGTTTATTGAAATTTAAATTATCAATATCGTCCATTTATATAAATTATATATAATAAAAAATCATTTTTTATTCTATATAAGATTTATTTTATATAAATATAATAATGATTGGAATATTTTTAGTATCTATTACATTTATTGTTTATTTAATTTATAAACCTATTCAAAATAATAATAAAAAATTATGGTTTAAAATTAAGTGTCTAAAACATAACCAAAATATTGTAAAATCGTTAATGCTTTAGTTTTTCCTATTAATTTTATTTTCATTAATAATTCTATTTTATTATCTGTTGTATCTAATGCTTTTATTAATTCTCTCATTGTTGGAAAATCAAAAGAAATATTTTTTGCGATTTCTTTTGATATAGAAGGAATTTGAGATAATTGTAATAAATAACATGTTTCTTTATCAATATTACTATTTTTTTTAGATTTTATCTTACAACAATCTATATATTCATTATTATTAATATTACTATTAGTAATAAATTTATCTGGATTTTCGCTTATTTTTGTTGCTATTATTAATAATAATGTTGATGTCTCATCTGTTGTTTTTGTAAATAGAGTTTTTATATTATCTCTATAAATAGAATATAAATATATACTTGATAATAAATTTTGATTAAAATTATTCTTCGACGATAATATATCATCACCCTCAATTATATAATTAATATAAATTGAATTTGATAACATACGCATCTTTTGTTCTTTATATCTTCCATCTTTAATTGATGCTAATAAATCTTGAACTGTTTTTCTTTCATAAATAAATGTAATATCATTAAATTTAATATGAATATCTCCAATTTCTAATTGTTCTTTTGTTATATTTATATGTTCTTTATATATATCTAAATCTCTTGCTATTAAATTATTAAACAATATTGTTTCCCTTGAATCAACAATAATATTAACATCGATCATTATCAATTATAATATCAATATATTCTTAAATAATAATTAAATTAATAGTGAGAGTACATTTCTTAAATTTTCAAAAATAAAATTAATTTACTTTAATGTAAAAAATAAAAAAAATTGAAAAAACCTAAAATGTACTCTTCCTTATAATTAATTTAATATTTAGAAGAGTTATTATAAAAAATGATTTATTTTTATAAATATTAGTTATGACAACTAAAAATAAATTAGGACAATATTTTACAACTAATATTGAACTTAAACAAAAAATATTTGAATTTATATTAAATAATCATACTAATACTCTAGAACCTTCAATTGGACAAGGAGATTTAGTTATATATATTACAGATAAAATTCCAAATATTATATTTGATATGTATGAAATTGATGATAATATTAAATTATTAAATACAATAGAAAAAGATAAAATTATTTATGGTGATTTTATGAAACAATCTATTACTAAAACATATAAAACAATAATTGGTAATCCTCCTTATATAAAAACAAAGAAAAGTAATTTATATATTGATTTTACTGAAAAATGTTATAAATTACTTGATGATAATGGTGAATTGATATTTATAGTTCCATCTGATTTTTTTAAATTAACAAGTTCTTCTAAATTATTAAATGAAATGATGATAACCGGAACATTTACTCATATATTTCATCCTCATAATGAAAAAATGTTTGAGAATGCTTTTATTGATATTATTATTTTTAGATATTGTAAAAATAATTTAATTGAAAAAAATGTATTATATAATGATAAATTACTTTATATTATAAATAGTGATGGATTAATTACTTTTAGTGAAAACAAAAATAATAATACTATTATGTTTAAAGATTATTTTGATATTTATGTAGGAATTGTAAGTGGAAAAGATGAAGTTTATAAAAATAAAGAACTCGGAAATATTGAAGTTTTAAATGGTGAAGATAAAAATGAAAAATATATTTATATTGATAAATATCCATGCGATAATGAAAACATAAATAATTATTTATTAGAACATAAAAAAGAATTAATTGAGAGAGGTATAAGAAAATTTAATAATAATAACTGGTTTGAATGGGGTGCTCCCCGAAATATTACAACAATTAATAAAAATATAGGAAAAGAATGTATTTATATTTATAATTTAACAAGAAAATCAAATGTAGCATTTATAGGTAAAATAAATTATTTCGGTGGTAGTTTAATAATGTTAAAACCTAAAAATGATATTATTAATTTAAATAATATAGTTTCATATTTAAATAGTAATATATTTAAAGATAATTTTATATTTTCTGAAAGATTTAAGATTGGTCATAGGCAAATATCAAATTCATATATTCCAAATGAATATTTATAATGTTAATGTTCTAAAATTTAACATAAAAGTTTCTTTCCAACTTGGTGTAGGTTTTTGTAAGCAATCAATAAATAGTTTTATTAAATATATTTGTTTATTTAATTGTTTTGATGATACTTATAATTATATTAATACTAATAAAAAAATACCTGAAAAAATATGTACTGCTAATAATATAGGTAATAATGTTTTAATAGCACCTTATGTAAATGGTAGTTCAATAAAAAATTATAAATGGAATTTAGATAATATTAATATATTAAAATCATTATTAAAGCAATGTGTTATAAGTTTAATGTATGCATATATAGATTTTGGATTTTTACATAATGATTTACATTTAGATAATATATTATTTAAAAAAACAAAATTAGAAAATATAAAATATAAAGAAGATTTAGAAATTAATACCAATGGATATAAAATTATTATTATGGATTTTGATTTAAGTTTTATTGATGTAGATAGAACACAAGGAATAGAATATTATTGGAGTAATTTACTTAATTTATTATCAAGAATAGAATATGATTTAAATAAATATATAATACCTATAAAAAGCGATGATATTATATTATTATTTATTAGAAATGCTATTATTAATAAATATAATCCAAATAGAACAATAGAATTATTAGATTTAATAGATAAATTAGAATTTAAATTACCAACACCATTAACAATACCAACATATAATCCGTATGTTTTTTAAGTTATAATTTGAAAATCATCTTGTAATTTTTCATTTTCTTCTTTTATTTTTTTGTTTTCTTCTTTTAATTTATTAACTTGTTCTTGTAAATCAGAAATTAATCTATATAAATGATCAACATCGTATGAAATTTTATTAAATGTAGGCATTTTTATATTAATAATATATAAAAAATCTTATATCATTTTTGTAAATAAAAAATGATTTATTTTTATTAATATATTATAATTAATGTTAAATTATAATAGATTTGATAGTGTTAATAATAATATCAAATTTTTTAAAAATATTATAATAATATTTACCTGTTTATATATAATTTTAATATTTAATCAAAATTATATAAATAATAGTAATATTAAATATGAAATATATAATTATACTAAAACTATTAATAATAATCAATATTTATTAACTAATATTTTAATTAGAAAATCAATTTTAGAAGTATTAGGTGTTAATTTATATGATTATATTGATAGATTAAAAGTTGCTTACCTAAATGTAGTTATTTATTAAATATTGATACTTTTATTACTATTGATAATGAAAATAAAACTGTATCATTTAATTGGAATAATAGTTATAAATATAATTACTATTTTCATTATTATGATAATGACGATGAAACTATTATTAAAAGCCCTGTTTTTAATTTTATAAATAATAATGTATGTTATAATATTAATGAAATAACATGTGATATTTTACCAATATATAATACTTATAATACTTATAATGATTTTACTATTGCTATTATAAAGAAAATAGGAATGTTCTCTATATCTCCTAAAAAATTTGCATAAAATTAATAAAAAATGATTTATTTTTAGTAATATATTAGTAATGTATTTTACTAATATTTTAATATTAAAATATTTTAAAAATATTATTATTACTTTTACTTGTATATATATTATAGTAATTATATCACAAAATAATATTTATAATAAATATTATAATGAAAATATTATAAATAAAATATTAATTCATGATTTAATTATAAAAAAGATTTTAGAAAATCATTATTATAATAACAATAATAATAATTATATTATTGATTGTTTAAACAATTTAAAAAAATGCTTACCTATATGTAGTCATTTATTAGATATTGATACATTATTAAATATAGATTATGAAAAATTAACAGTATCATTTAATTGGTATAATAAATATATAATGATATATAGTAATATTTTTAATTTATTAGATAATAATAATTATAATAATATTAAACAAAGTCCTATATATAATTTTATAACTAATCATATATGTTATGATATGAATAATAATATTACTTGTAATTTAATTAATAAAAGTAATTATAATTATAATGAATATGCAATTGCTATTATAAAAAATATTGGTATATTAGCTATATCTCCTAAAAAATTTGCATAAAAATTTTATTATTAAAAATTAAAAAAAATAATTTTATTCTATCATTAAAAATTGATCAATTTAACTATAAAACATGCGACAATTGTAGAGCAAGTAAAGCTGAAAAAAGGTAAAATATATTATAGCGAAAATAAAGAAGTAATTAGTGAAAAAGCAAAAATTTTTAGAAAAAAAATGAAGAAAAGCTACATGAATATGAAAAAAATTATTATTAAAAAAACAAAGAATGTTTAATAGACTTAAAATGACGGATATTATCAAAATATTAAAGAAAATAATAAACCAGTTTATTTAGTTCTTTTATAAAGAAAGCAAATTAAAAAATGTTTTCAAAATTCAATATTAAATAAAACAAAACATAGCATTGAATACTTAGGATGTACTATTGAATATTTAATTGAATATTTTCAAAAAAAAATAAATAATTTTAATGAAAAAATCCTGAAATCAAAATGACTTTTGATAATATTCATATAGACCATATTAAACCTATTTCAAGATTTAATTTAGATGATGAAACTGAATTTTTAAGTTGCTGTCATTATACAAATTTACAACCTTTATTAATAAATGCTAATTTAAAGAAATATAATAAATGGTCAGAAGAGAATAATAAATATTGGATTGAAAATATAAATAAAAAAGAATATTTTAAAATTTATATTTAAGAATAAAAAAAATGATTGTTGATTTATATATAAATCTTATATCAAATTAATATATAATATATGTCGGATGAAAATACTAATGAAGACGATATATGGAGTATTATGGATAATTTAAAAGATATATTAAATGAATATAAAATAAAAGATCATATAATTTGTAAATGTGGGTGTGATGAAGTTGTAATTGAAGATACTATGCAAATATGTTCTAATTGTAGTTGTATAATAGGTAAAATTATTGATAGTACCGCTGAATGGCGATATTATGGAAACGATGATAATAAAAGTTCTGATCCAAGTCGGTGCGGATTACCAATAAATCCATTATTACCAAAATCGTCATTAGGATCAATGATTGGAGGTAGTAGAAGAGATAATATAGATATTAGAAGAATTCGGATGTGGACGATGTGGAATTCTATGCCCTACGTGGAGCGTTCGTTATGGAACGTGTTCGACCATATAACAACGATAGCATTAAGTAATGGAATACCTCAAAAAATTATAGATGATTCAAAAGTATTATATAAAATGGCATCAGAGAAAAAGATATCGCGAGGAGATAATAAGGATGGATTAATAGCGTCATGTTTATTTAATTCATGTTTATTAAATAATATACCAAGAAGTTCAAAAGAAATAGCAAAAATGTTTGATATAAATCCGGTAGTATTAAATAAAGGAAATTCCCGATTTCAAACATTATTACAAATAAATGTAGTAAGTTCATCAACAAATGATTTTATATCACGATATTGCAGTTTATTAAGTATGAAATTAGAAGATATAGGAAAATGTAAAAAATTAGTTAAATTTTTAGAAGATAATGAAATAATAAGTGATTCATCACCAACATCAAGTGCAGCATCTATATTATATTATTATTCACAAAGAAAAGAATTAGGTTATACAAAAAAACAATTTGCAGATATATGTAATGTAAGTGAGGTAACAGTTATTAAAGGATATAAATTAATATGTAAATATAATGGTTTTATTGATAAAAATAAAGATTTATTATTTTAATAATAATTTATCAAGTTTATCATTTATAGTAATTAAATAATTAAGTATTAAATCAGTTTTATCAGTTTTTTTATTATCATTATTTTTTATATTTACGATATATTTATTTATTGTATCTATATCTATATTATAATCATTTGATATTTTTTCAATAATATTATTATCATTTAATTGGTCTTTATAAATAGGATAAATAATATTATTGAAAACTCTAATTTTTATACCACCAATATTTCTATTATGTTCTAATGCTATTTCTTCGTATGTTTTTTTTTCATTTATTAATTGTAATAATTTTTTATCTTCATCGATAGACCATTTAACACCAACTCTTTTTGGTTTTTCCATATTTATTATTAATAATATATATCATCTTTAAATAAAAAAAAATGATATTAAATTTTTAATAAATTTAATATAAAATATATATATTTTATTAAAAATTGTAAATTTATATATTAATATTCCATTTTACGAAAATGTTGGAAATAGTAATATTAGTAATACACATCCATTATCTATATCATTTAATAGTATAAACCAAATAATTGATGTTACAACATATAATTTATTAAATAATAAAAATTATCTATATTTAACAAAATGTATAAATATAGATAAAAGTTTATTAAATATAGATGAAATATTAGAAAATATATATGAATTTAATAAATTTATAAATATTCTAATAAAAATTAGAATAAATGGTAATTACCCATTATCTTCCAATAACTTAGTATTAGTAATATGCAATGAATTTACACAAATATTAACTGATTATAATATAAAATACTTAAAATATAAATTAGAAGAGCAAAATAAAAAAATAGAGCAATTATTATATATAACAAATTATTTATCATTAATAATATAATAAATTATTATATAATATAATAAAAAGATATAAACAAAATATATATAATATATGTTATTATAATTTTATTATTTTAGTTATAATGAATAAAGAAGAAAATCAGGCAAATTATATATCAATAGGCAAAGCATCGATGTTATCAGGATTATGCTTACAAACATTAAGAAAATTAGCAGACCAACAGAAAGTTATATCATATAAAACAGTAACAGGACAGCGTAAATTTAGTAAATTAAATATTATAGAAATGTGTTCAAATAAATTAGCAATAAATGAAAATACAAATTTAAAAAATAATTATATTTATACAAGAGTACATTCAGAGAAAGAAACTGACGAACTTATAAAACAATATGATTTTATAAAATCATATAATCCAAATTATACATCATATAAACATATATCTGATATATGTTCTGGAATTGATTTTAAAAGAGATGGTCTTTCAATTATTTTAGACTCTTGTATTCAAAAAAATATAGGAGAAGTAGTAATAACTCATAAAGATAGATTATCAAAATATGGGTTTGATTTAATTCAATTAATAGTTCAAAAAGCAGGTGGTAAAATTATTATTATAAATAATGAAAATTCTAAATGTTCAAATATAGAACTTGAGGAAGATTTAGTTTCATTTGTTAATATTATGTCAAATAAATAATTATTTTTATATATAATTATTATATATTATTAATGATAATAAAGAAATAGAAAATATAATAGAAAAAGATATAATAAAATAAAAATGTTTTTTATTATATTTTTGATTAAATATATAATCATTTATTAATTCAAAATTATTATTTATTAATAAATTTTTAATATTATCAATATTTGTATTATCATCAATTAATAATATAATTTTGTTAAATTGTTTATAAACATTAGGATTTTTATCAAAAAATAATTCTAAAAAAATTATAGAATTTGTAACTAAAACATTAAATTTTAATTTATATTTTTTTTGTATATTATTTATATTTAAATAATCAATATTATTATCACTATCTAAATCATAAGAAGATAAATCATTATCACAACAATTAAATAATATATTATATTCATTTTTTAGAAAACCTTTATAAATAATAAATTTACAATTATTTTTTAGTCTATTATAATCTAATATATTAAATAAATATCTATTAAGTTCTATTACAATATGTCTTTTTTTATATTTTATTTTATTATTTATTAAACACGAGTTATTACCATATTTAGGATTTAATTCTAATATAATATCATATTTATTAATATAATTATTAATTATATTTTCAAATATAATATTATTTTGAATAATTTGATAATTTTCATTTACAATAATCATAATTCTAATCTTAATATTATATAAAGTTATATTTAATAAATATAAGTAATTATGACATTAAAAATAGATTTATGTAAAAAAATAAAAAATAATATAGAACAATTAAGCGTAACAGAAGTAGAAGAAATCTTTAAAATATTATATAAAAATAATAGTACATATACTAAAAATAATAACGGTATATTTATTAATTTAAATTGGTTAGATGATGATACATTAATAACTATTGATAACTATATAAATTTTTGTATAAAATCTCATAATGAAATTGATAAATATGAAAATATGTGTAGTTTATTAAATGATAGTATAAATAATAAAGATAAAACAGATGATATAATAATAAATAATATAGATATATCACAACCAATTTTACAAAAAAATAAAATTTCTTCAAGTATGAAATTTTATTTATTAAAAAAAAAATTTTTAAAGCAAAATATTCTATTAACTACAAATGTAGCAAATAATGAATTAACACACGAAGAATATATATTATAATATATAAAAAAATGATATATATATTAAATTAATTATATAATGGATAATTTGTTAATTGATTTACCTGAATTATATAGTAATGACGTGACTTTATGGTTATATAATGAAAAAATAATTATTTATAATAAATTTAATCAATTTATTAAATCAGAAGAAATAAAAGAGATTGATATTAAATCAATTAAACCAAAAGAAATAAAAGAGATTGATATTAAACCAATTAAACTAGAAGAAATAAAAGAGATTGATATTAAATCAATTAAACCAAAAGAAATAAAAGAGATTGATATTAAACCAATTAAACTAGAAGAAATAAAAGAGATAGATATTAAACCAATTAAACTAGAAGAAATAAAAGAGATTGATATTAAACCAATTAAACTACAACAAGAAATAAAAGAGATTGATATTAAACCAATTAAACTAAAAGAAATAAAAGAGATTGATATTAAATCAGAAATAAAAAAGGAAAAAAAGAATAAAAAAATAACACCATTAGAAGTAATATTAGAATATACAAAAACAAATATAATAATGAAAGAACAAGTAAAATTAAAATTAATAGAAACATTAAGTAATCCAAATTATAATAAATTATTTGGATTAAAGAAAACATCTGAAATAATGACAGCATTAACAAAAAATACATGGAATCAATCAATAGTAATATTCATATCATTTATATTAGATATGAATATAAATTATAAGGAAAAGGATTATATATATAATAAAGATAAAAACAATGGAACAATTATAGTAAAATCGTAGGTTTATATTCTGGATATAATAAAATTCTTTGTATATTTAATAATTGAATTGCAATATTTTTACAATAAGTATTTTTAGTATTATGTTTATCTTCAATATGTAATTGTTTAAAAATATTAGCATGTTCATTTTTTTTAAGAGAAACACAAGCAATACCTGTTTTTTTACCAATAGCTGAACCAGGTGTTAATATTTTAAAAATATTATTATAAATATTTTTATCTTTATCTAAAATGGTAGGTATAAACAATCCCCATAATAAAGTTTCTTTAGACATATCTGGAATATTAATTTTAGTACGAGAACTTAATAATTCAGCAATTTGTGTATCATTAAAATCTCTATATACATTATTATTATAAATAATAGGGTCAAATTTAGAAGAAAAAATATTACAATAACCAATAAATATTGGTGTAGTAGATTTAATAGATTTAATTTCATTATTAGAGATTAAAACACCTTCATGATATAAACATTTAGCAATAAATTTTTCAGCATCAGATAAATGGATAGAAGTAATAATTTTTTTAACAATAAAATCAAAAGTAATAGAATCTAAAGAAGAATATAAAGAAATAATAGCATTATTAATATCATCAGTATCAATATATTTTTCAATATTATTAATAATAGATTCAGGAATATCATTAATATCATCTTTTTTTTCTATTTTTTTATTTTCAACAATTTTTATTTTTAAAGGAACATTATTAATAATACGAACAATATGAATACCATCTTCATGAGGTATTAAAATATAACCATCAATTAAAGTATTAGGGAAAATAGAATTATTAATAACAAACATAATAATATCAAAATGTATATCAATAAAGTTATCAATAATTTGTTGTAAAGATAAGAAATTATTACCATTATGAATTTCATTTAAAATAATTTTGCGTAATTTATTTTTAATATTAATAGAAAAATTATTAAATGTTTCTACTCTAAATCCATCATAATTATTTTTTTTAATATTAATATAACATTTAGGTTCAATATCAATATCATCACCAAGATAATAATCAATATATTTTTGTTGAGATGTTTTTATTTTAATAGGATTAATATTTATAAATAAATTTTTATTAAAATAGTTAATATTTTTAAAATAAAAGCAATCAATTGAATTATTTTTAATAATTTTATTGATTTCATAACTTTGATTTAATTTTCTTGATGATATTCTATAAGCATGTATATCAGGTGTTTCTTTATCATAACCATTAATAGCTCCATGCATAAAAACAGTAACATTTTTTAATTCAATAGGTAATAATTTATGACTACAATTACGAATACCTCTACCGATAACTTGGTCAATTCTATTAAAATGGTACCATGGTTCTAATAAATGCATTTCTCTAATATTTGAAAAACTTAAACCTTCACCCGCTACAGGTGTCATTAAAATAACTTTAATAATAGAACCATCAATATTTAAAGGATTATTAATTAATTTTAATAAACCATCAATATTAGTAGAACCCATAATTTCAGTATTTTCACTAGATGATAAAATACAATATTTAGGAATTCTAATATTATTATATTTTGGTTTATCAATAATAATTTCAGGTTTATCTAAAAAATTAGTAGTACCTTCTCTATTAAATCCTAAATGTTCTAAAATAATAGCCATTGGTAAAATACCAGACCAAATAAATCTGGAATAAATAACAATAACCCCTTCTGTGTTTTTAATAATATTAGCAATATTTAATAATTTACCAGAAAAATGTGCTAAATGGTTATTATCTGGTAAAAATGCAGAATTATATTGAGAATTATATTTAACATTAAGAGGTTCATTAGTATTAAATCTATTAAATATAGTATAAAATCCTGTTTCACCAATATCAGTATTATAAACAATATTCATAGGTTGTAAAGAATTAAAAATATTATCTTCATTTTTTAATTCTTTTTTATTTTTTTCTAAATATTCAATTTGATATTTTCCTAATTGAGATGGTACTATACCGTCTTCTATTTTATCTATCCAATCATTATCTGTAATTGGTATTGGATTATTATTAATACTTAATCTTATAGGTTTATCTAAAACTTTAATACCACTTTTAAAAGGAGATAATTTAAAAGCAAAAGTAAAAGGATTTTTACCAATTAAATAAGAAATATAATTATTTGATAATTTTTCAAGTAATTTAACAACATCTTTATTTAAATTATTATTACTATCAAAAATAGCAGGATATGGTTGTTTTAATAAATGATTTCTTTTATCATTTAATAATAATAAATACAATAAATCAAATATATCAGAAGGCTCATTATACATTGGTGTAGCAGATAATAATACTAAACGATTATTAATACCATTTTCTAATATATTTGTTAAAGTATTATAAATTCTTTTATCAGATGTATCAGTGCTTCTAATATTATGTGCTTCATCAACAATAATAACTTTATCAGTTATTTGTTTATTATTATATTCATTTTCAATAAAAGAAGCAAATCCATCATAAGTAAAAACTCTATATCTAGATTTAATTAATTTTTTAATTCTAAGATTAATTTTTTCAACATTACTATCTTTTGTAATATTTGCTAATTTAGTATATATATTACCGGTACATTGATTACAAATAGTAGAAAAATCTTGCATTTTTGCAATATTAAATATTTGTTCTTTAAAACTATTTTCTAAAGATTTAGGCATAATTACCCATATTTTAGGTTCTTCGTATAAATCATGAGGTATTAAAAAACTTTCAGCGATAGTAATAGCAGAACATGTTTTACCAACACCAACAGAATGATATATTAATATACTTTTATAAGGTGATCTATAAGAAATATAATGTCCCATAAAATATTGATAATATGCTTTATCAAATCCAGAACATAATTTAGAAGAATATGTATTAAAATCGTTAATAGTATTAATATTATTAAATTCTAAAATTTTATGCATATTAAATTCATATAATTTTGCTAATTTTTCTCTAAAATTTTCATCATCTAAATCCGGATAATATAATTCAGTATCATCTTTAATAGAAGAAGAAGATTTATCAAGAGGTTTAATAGAAGAAGAAGATTTATCGGGAGGTTTAATAGAAGAAGAAGATTTATCAGGAGGTTTAATAGAAGAAGAAGATTTATCAGGAGGTTTAATAGGTGATTTATTATCTTTTAAAATTTTATTACATTCTGCTTTAATTTCTTTATAAACATGACCATTTTCTTTAATAGTATAATTAGTAATAGGATTTTTAAATTTATTAGCATTCCATTTTAAACAATCATTTTTAGTTAATTTTCTTTTTGTTAAAAATGTTTTTTTTTCAGGAATAACAATATCAATTTTAATACCATCGTCAGGAGATTTAACATCAAAACATTTTTTTTCAATTTCTTTATAAATAGGACTATTAGGATTAATTTTATATTTAGTAATAGGATTTTTTAATTTATTTCTACGCCAATTAAAACAATCTAAAGGAGTTAAATCACGTTTAAGTAAAGACATATATATTCTATTACATAAATCGAAAAGAAAAATAATTTAAAAATTAATTGTTAATATTTTCAAGTTGTTTTATTTTATTATTTACACATTTAAATAATTCAATTCTTTCAATATTATATTTTTTAATATGCGATATAACATCGTTAAAATTAAACCATTTTAACGATCTCACTTCTCTAATTTGTTCTAAACAATTATGATCAATAAAAGAAGGAGTATTATTATCAATAAGTTTAGCAATATAATAAGAATGTTTATATAAAATACTATTAGTACCAAAGAAAATTTCTTCAAATGGTTTAATATCTTCATAAATATTAATAAAATCTTTTTTAATTCTAGTTTCTTCATAAAATTCTCTAATAGCACAATCAATATCATATTCTTTAATTTTTCTTCTACCTTTAGGAAATCCCCATTCTTGTTCGTTAAAAATACCAGAGATCGTTTTAATATAAGTTTGAAAAAATGCTGTTTGAGTTAAAATTTCAAATTTTTGTTTAGATTCAATATATTCTTTTGTAATTTTAATATGATTTACTGAATTTTGACACCATAAATAATTCCATATTTCATCAAATTGATTTTTAATTAACATATTTCGTTCACTAATAGTCATATTTGATAATAATATTTTTAAATAATTATAATTATTTAAATCATATTTACCTCTAATAAATTCCATAAATGATAAACTATCTTTGCGTTGTAGCATTAAATATTTTAATTCATTATTTTCTATTTTATAACATATTAAACCGAAACTCATAATTGGATGAGGACAGTTTTTATATATATGACCATTTAAACCGCAATTTCTGCATGATAATGGTTTATAATTTTGTATCATTTTTTCATCTTCTCTTTTTTTCTTCATATAATTTATTTTTATATTACATTATATTATAATATTATATAAATTCTTAAATAATATTATTTAGGTATAGGAGATAAATTTTCATTAGTATAAAATGATAATGGTAATGGTGTTGAACTTTCACCTTCTATTTTAAAATTTTCTATATTAGCAATAGGAAAATTGGCAGTTTTTTGAGGAATAAAAGCAGTTTTTGGAGTAGTAAAATAAGGTGTCATTTCTTGTTTAGAATAACTTAATTCTGCTGGATAAGAATTAGCGGGGTTAGTATTAGCAACAGGAGGTTTAGTATCAACAACAGGAGGTTTAGTATCAACAACAGGAACATTAATAGTAGGTTGGTTTAATTCTTTTTCTTTTTTTTCATTAATATTTTCATAAGATTCTACAACTTTTTTAGCATAAGTATTTGCATCATCTTTAGATATAATTTTTTTATTTTCAGTTTCAGTAATACGAGACATAGCATTTTTATAGGTAAACATAGAAATAAATGTAGAAATAATAACAATAACACTATATACTATTAAAATAGCAGCAATAAACCATGCAAACCAATAACACCACCAGTTAAGTTTTTTAGTACCACCAGTAACAATACATGTTAATTCAAATAATGTTAATAAAATAGAAGGAACACTAGCAATTAATATAAAAAATACTATAATAAATCGTTGTCCAATTGAAATATCAGTACTTGAAAGTAAAATAGAAATACAAATAGCAACAATAGCAGTAAATATAGCAATAGAAGCGTATTTAGATTGTGAAGTTCCGAAGAATATATTTAAAAAAGACATATTTTTAATACTTTTATTCTATATGTTAAGAAGAATAAAAAAATAATTTATTATATAAGAAAATAATTAAAAAATGATTATATAAGTATAATTTATTATTATTAAATAAAAAATGGGAATACCTTATTATTTTTACAATATTATAAAAAAATATAATAATATTACATCTACTGTTTTACCAAAAAATCCAGATATTTATGCTATTGATTTTAATGGTATAATACATCCTATTGCTCAAAAAATTATTAAAAATAATGGAACAGAAGATGATATAATAAATGAATTATGGGATACAGTATTAAATTATATAAAAATAATTAATCCTAAAAAATTATATATATGTGTTGATGGTATTGCACCAATTGCTAAAATTATGCAACAACGAAAAAGAAGATATTTATCTATTTATAAAAATAAAATAGATTGTATTGATACTAAATGGGATACAAATGCTATATCTCCCGCTACTACATTTATGAATAAATTAAATTCTTATTTTAAAAATAAAATTAGATATAATACAACATATATTAATATTATATATAGTGGAAGTGATGAAAATGGTGAAGGAGAACATAAAATATTTAGTAAATTATTATTAGATAATAAAGATGATATAATAATAATAAATGGATTAGATGCTGATTTAATAATACTATCATTATTATGTGAAAAAGAAAATATATATTTAATGAGAGAAAATGAGAGAGAGAATACTTATGTAAATATAAAAAATTTAAAAATATCAATTATAAATGAATTAAAAATAAAATGGAAATTACCAGATACAGTTAATATTAATGATTTAATTGAAAGTTATTGTGTAATGTGTTCTATATTAGGTAATGATTTTATACCTCATTTATTAACATTAAATTTAAAAGATAATGGATTAGATAAATTAATATCAATAACAGGATTATCAATATTAAATAATGGATTATTGGTAAATGAAAATAAAATAAATATAAATTGTTTAATAGAAATATTTGAAAAAATATCTAATACAGAACAAGAAGATTTATTTAAAGAAATTGAAAAATATATTAATAAAAGACCATTAAAAGATCAATTAAATAGTTATGAATATGCTATTAAAAATAAAGATAATTTAGCATATAATATATATAATGATATAACAAAATGGAAACAATTATATTATAAATATATATTTAATATAAATTTATTTACAGATACAAATATAATTAATACAACATGTTATAATTATATTAAAGGTATTTATTGGACATATAATTATTATAAAAAATTTGATTTAGATTATGAATGGTATTATCCATATAATTATCCACCATCATCAAAAGATATTTATAATTATATAAAAGTAAATAATATAGATGAAATTAAATTAAATGGTACATTTTTAAATCCTGATATACAATTATTAATTATATTACCAAAAGAAAGTATTGGTTTAATTAAAAATAATAATCAAAAATATATGACTGATATTACCCAAGGATTATATCATTTATATCCATCATCATATAAAATACAAACATTTCTTAAAAATCATTTATGGGATTGTTGTCCTATATTACCAATAATTAATATTAATAAAATTACTAAATTAATTTTATCATAATATTTATATAAAATTAATTTATAAATAAATAAAAATAAATATTTTTTAATATCTTTTTGCTGTGTGTTTTTAATTACAAAAAACATAACTAACTATATATATATTACTTAAAAATAATAAAATTAATTATATATTTTTAAGTAATCAAAACTTTTTATATTTTAATTTGCTGAATATATTTTATACAAAATATATTTAGGTAATACTTTAATATTACTTAAAATATTAAATGATAATAAACGACAATATACATTGGTATAATTATTTATATTAAATAATTGCTGGATGTATATTTATTTTATTATAATTTATTTATTATAAATTATTCTTATATATAAAAAAATGATAATATTATATATTTAATAGATATTAATGTTGTTTTTAAAAATAAATATGATTGAACCAGTAAGTGCTTCTGTTTGTTTATATTTAATATCTAAATCTAATAAAAAAATATTAACAAGAACATTAAAAAGACCATCATATTTACAAAAAAAAATAAGTAAATTTGTTAAAAAAAATGAAGATTTATTAATTGATTTAACTAAAGATGAAATTATTGATATGTTATTTGATTTAAAAGTAATGATGATATATAATCCTTCTATATTATTGATTATATATGTTATTTTATTAATAGTAACAATTTTTATTTAAAAAAGCAAATTGGAACAATAATCCAGAATAAAATAGCAATTATAATTGATAATCCATAATTTGATTGCATATTATGAATACATTTATTTCTTAAATTAACATAATCGTTAAATCCAATTACATTATTTAAACATAATTTATTAATAACCTTATTATTTTCATAATTAATAATACAATTTACTGTTAAATTTGTATTAGTATTTAATTTTAAAATATCACTTTTATTAATACTCTCATTAACACATCTTTTAATAAATGTTTTTTGAATATTTTTCAAATTAGGCATTAATTTTATTTTTGCTTCTACATTATTATTTGTATATATAATAATAACAATAATAATTTGTCGCATCATTTTGGATATATAAATATTATATATTAAATTAATCATTTTTTTTTTCAATAATATAAAATATCAAAAAATGATTCCGGTTTTTTTATTTCATTTAATCTATTTTTTTTATATAATTCTAGTTTATACAAATCATTATATAACATTAATGGAAAAAATACAGGTGCTACAAATGCACTACCAAAAGCAAATATACATTTATCTATTAATAAGACATTTTTTTTTTCATATTTATAATCATTATTTTTATCATATATTTTAGTATTTGCTTGTAAATTATCAGTATAATATAATGTTCTAAATAAATTATATATACTTGTACCTATTATATATTTATTAGGTATATTCATATTTAGATATTATATAATTTATTTTTTATATATAAATAGCTAAATCTATTTTTTGTTTTATGTTATATAAAGATTTATATAACATAATAGGAAATGTTATTGATGATATATATGTAGTAAAAAACATATATGCATATTTATATCATTTATATAATATAATGATTTTATAATATTATATATACCAGCACTTATAATATATATTTCAATAATATTCATAATATATATAAATAAATAATATAATGTTATATAATATTATAATGATATTAAATAATGATATAAAATTATATATTACTGAAAATATTGAAAAAATTATAAATGAAAATATAATAGACGATTTACCATTTTATATAATAAATTTTAATGAAATAATAAAAAAATATAATAATTGGAAAGATAAATTACCAAATATACAACCATATTATGCAATTAAATGTAATTCAGATAAAAATATTTTATTATTATTATTATCATTAGGTTGTAAATTTGATACAGCATCTCAATTTGAAATGAACGAAATATTAAATATATGTAATGATCCAAATAAAATAATATTTGCAAATCCTTGTAAATTTATATCACATATTAAATATGCAAAAGATAATAATATAAATTTAATGACATTTGATAATGAAGAAGAATTATATAAAATACAACAATATCATCCATTTTGTGATTTAATATTACGACTTGCCGTAGATGATTCTAAAAGTTTATGTAAATTTAATATTAAATTTGGTTGTAAAGAAAATAATATAGAAAAATTAATATTATTAACAAAAAAACTAGGATTAAATTTAAAAGGATTTAGTTTTCATGTTGGTAGTGGTTGTAATTGTCCTAATATTTATTATGATGCTATAAAAATATGCAAAAATGCTTATGATATTGCAATAAAAAATAATATAAAAATAAATATAATAGATATAGGAGGAGGATTTCAATCAAATAATTTTGATGAAATATCAGAATATGTAATTAAAGCACAAACTGATTTTTTTATAAATGAATTAAATGATATTACATTTATTGCAGAACCTGGTAGATATTTAGTTGAAACATCACATACATTAGTATTAAATGTAATATCTAAAAAAATAGAAGATGATTTATATATATATTATTTAAATGAAGGAATGTATGGTTCATTTAATTGTATAACAAACGATCATGCAATGCCTTCTTTTAATATATTAAATAATAATAATAATAAAATAAGAAAGTCTAGGTTTTTTGGACCAACATGTGATAGTATTGATTTAATTTATAATGAAATATATATTAATGAATTAAATATAGGTGATTATATATATATAAAAAATATGGGTGCATATACAATATCTGGAGCATCACCATTTAATGGTTTTAAATTAAAGAATAAAATATATATAAATATAATATAATATTTAATAAAATAATATGAATGAAATATATACAATAACTACAAATAATGGAATATGTTTAGAAACAACTAATAATAATGTATTAAATTTATTTATGTTATTGGAAAGAAATATTAGCGATGAACTAATATATGAATATATTTCACGATCATTTGTTGAGAACCCTATTAAAACAATAGCAGTAATATTTAATAGTAGAGATAGAAACAATGGTAAAAAAGAAAAATCATGTAGTAATCGTGCTATGTTATGGTTAAGAACTAATAAAAATTATATATATAAATTAAATATAGAAACATATATAAATAAATATGGTTGTTGGAAGGATATTTTATATATAAGTAGTTTAGTAACAAATCCAAATTATGAATTAAAATTAATTGCTAAACAGTTAATTGAAGATAAAGAAAATTTAAATAATAATAAAAATATTTCTTTATGTGCAAAATGGGCTCCAAGTCAGTCTGATAAATATAAAACAAAAAAATTTGGATATATAATAGCAAATTATATATATAAAAAGGATAAAATAAAAATAATGGAAAAATATAGAAAAGAAATATTAGTACCATTAAGAAGTAAAATAAATATAGTTGAGACCAAAATGTGTAATAAAAAATGGAATGAAATAGAATATGAAAAATTATGTTCAAATTCTATTAAACGATTAAAAAATGCATTTTTAAAAAATGATAATGAAAGATATTTAACATATTTAAATAAAATTAAAAATAATGAAATAAAAATAAAAATAACAGGAATATTACCTCATGAATTAGTTAAATATTATATGAATAATAATAAATTAGATGAAACTATTGAATTACAGTGGACACAAATAATTAATAATATTAAAGAACAAGGAAATTTAGAAAATACTATACCTATTATTGATGTGTCTGGTTCTATGTATAATAATTTTAATATTAAAAAAAATAATGTATTACCAATTGAAGTATCAATATCATTAGGATTATTAATAGCAAATTGTACAAGTGGTATATTTAAAAATAAAGTAATTACTTTTTCAGAAAAACCGGAATTATTTGATATAACCGGAACTACTTTATTTGAACAATTTGTATCTATTAAAAATATGAATGCTGGTTTTAATACTAATTTTGAAAGTGCGTGTGATTTAATATTAGATTATGTAAAATTATATGGATTAGATCAAAATTATATTCCAAAAAAAATTATATGTTTATCAGATATGCAATTTGATAATGCTTCTAATAATAATGATAATATAGAAACTGTATATGAAACAATAAAAAATAAATATAATAGTAATGGATATGATGCACCTCAGTTTATATTTTGGAATTTAAATTCAATTAATAATGTATTTCCAGTAAGTTGTAAAACTGAAAATACCGCGATTATATCAGGATATTCAGAACAATTATTAAAGATATTTATGAAATCTACAAATTTTACACCTGAAGTTATTTTTAATGAAATTTTAGAACCTTATATAAAAGATGTAACTATTTATGAAGAAGTAGATTAAACATGATAATGTACATTAATTATTAATGGTTCTATTAAATCATCATTAACTACTACTATTTTTTTATTTTCTGTAAAAAACCAAAAATATTTTTTTATTATATTTAATAAATTACTAAACATTATCTTAATCTATATTATGCTGCTACTATAATATTTTTATCATTTATTAGATAATCTTGAATTGCGGTATATATATGATATTGTGTTATTTGTTCTATATTTTCAATTTTTTCATAAGTAAATTTGAAAATATGAAAAGCACTATCTTTAATAATATTTTCATTTTCATCTTTATTTAATAAAGATAGTATAAGTCTATTAGGATTATTACCAATTGATATATGAATATTATTTTCACATAAACTACATAATCCATCTAATTTTATATTATTATTACCTGATGTATAATAAACAGAATATGGTTTATGATTACCAATATCATATATATTTTTTCTTTTATTTTGATATTCTTCTTTTTTTTGTTTTTTTATAAATCGTAATAATAATATTTTATTATCTTTACTATAAAAACAACCCATAATAATAATAAAAATAAAAAATATTAATCATTTTTTATTAAATTGTTGTAAAATAATATAAATTAAATTTTACAACAATTTAATAAAATATATTTATCATAACATAAATAAATATTATCAACACATAAATCTACTGTTTTTTCATGACAACAATTTCTGCATAAAATGGTAGGATATTTATTATTTTCATTTTTATTAAAAACAAATCCAATTAAATTTTTATTTTTAATAAATCTTTTAATATTTTCAAAATTATCATCATCAGCAACAATTTTTTTAGTTTTTAATTCATATGAAAAATTTTTATTAATTTCTAAATCATCATCTCCGTCTTTATCTAGAGATGTATCAATTTTTACTTTAATATAAGTAAGTTCATAAATATTATTACTTTCATTTTCTTTTTTTAATGCATTCATTAATTCTAAATATTCATTTGATGAAATTTTTAATTTAATATCTTCAATAATATTTAAAACTTTCTCCATAATAATTATTATTTATAAAAACAAATTCATTTTTTTTAATTTTATAATTTTGGAATAACTTCTCTATAAAAATAATCTACCATTTTATCCCATCTATAATGTGTTAATATATGTTGTCTTCCTCTAAATCCATGTTTTTCAGCAAGTTCAGGAGTACTAAAATATTTCCATAAAGCATCAGCAACTTCATGAGGATCAATTAATTCAGCAAATCCGCCAATACCACCATTTTTATTATCTAAATAAATTTTATTATTAGGTATAATAACAGTTGATATATTTTCATTTAAAAATTCACGCATACCACCTACATAACTACAAATCTGAGGTTTTCCTAATGCTAAATGTTCAAATGGACATAAACCAAAACCTTCACCATCACTAGTAGTAATACCAACATCACATGCATTATAAATAATATTAATATCTCTATCTGATAATTGTTGAGGCATATTTAAAGAAACAATAGTATTTTTTACATATTCCCACGGAACATCTCTAAATTTAACTTCATTTTCTAAAACATCCATAAAATTCCAATACGCATCCATAGATGTACCAACTATAAGTTTAACAGGACGAGATGTATATTTATTAATTTTACAATCAGTTTTAGTAATTTTTTTAGTAATATTAACATTATAATGTTTTTCAATAAATTCAGCCCATGCTGTTAATGTAATATCCCATCTTTTACGAGGTTGATTTCTATTTAAATTAAGAGCCATAAATGATTCATCGTCATAACTATAAAACATTCTTGCTATATTTTGAGGTATTGGATAATATAATTTATGATCAAATCCGTGAGGAAATACATGAATTGGCATACTTTTTTTAATACCTAATGTATAAGCAATATCTCTCCAATAAGGAGTAAATGCAATAATACTATCAAAATAAGTATTTAAAAGATTAATATAATCTTTTTTTTGATATAAATAAACTTGATCCATATAAGAAACTAATTTAAATTTATTTTTAACAGAACCGCATTCATTAATAATAGTTTGTGTAATAGCAGATGTAATAATAGCATCATTAAATATAATAATTATATCTTGTGGATTACTTTTAATATAATTACCAATTTCTTTTTCACCAAATCCATTTCTTTTAACTTGTTCAGTTTCATATGCATCATGTAATTTTACACGAGATGGAATTTCATTTCTAATAACATTTTGTCCAAGTGCTTGATTAAAATTTTGAAAACCATAAATAGTAAGATCAATATCTTCTTTTGCGCCTAAAAATTTAGATATATAATACATAACACGACTATAACCATTTGTTTGACCAATTGGATATGTACCACATATCATAATTCTTTTATTACCATTTTTACTAGGATACCACCAACTATTACTTTTAATTTCATTATATTTTAAAGTATCATCTCCTATGATTATAGTATTTTTTATTAAATTATTCATTATATAATTAAAAATCAATTTTTTCTTTATATATAAATTTATCACCATATTTTTCTTTTAATATATTAATAATTTCAATTCTTTCATTAATAGTTACAATACTACCATTTTCACTTAATAATAATGCTAATTTTAATTTTTGAGATTCATCTAATATTGTTGAATTATCTTTATAAGTTATATAATCAAATGTAATTTCTTTTTTATGTTTTAATTCATTAAATTGATATATTAAATGTTTATTATTTAAATTATCAGTTGTATTACATAATATTAAATCCATATCTTTACTAATACCATAATTATATAATGCTAAATTATCTCTTGGAAAACACGGACCACCAAAACCATAACCATATTTTAAATATTTATTACCAACTCTGGAATCTGTTCCAATAGCATTTAAAATAATATCAGGATTACAATATACTGATTTTGCTAAATCACCTATCATATTTGCAAATGTAATTTTTGCTGTTATAAAACAATTTAAACTAATTTTTGTAATTTCTGCTTCTAATAAAGACATCTTACAAATAGTTGCATTATTTTTAATATTTTTTTTATAAATATCTTCAATAATATTACCACTTTCAGTAGAAGTTTCACCAATTAAAATAATATCTGGATTTAAAATATTAGAAATAATAGATGATTGTGCAATAAATAATGGATTATAACAAACATTATAATTTAAATCTTTAATTTTATTATAAATACTATTACAATATTCGGGCATTACTGTACAACTTATTATTAATGTTTTTGGGTTTTCTTGTTTCCCTTTACTTATAATAATTTCAATAATATTATCTATATATTTATGATCATATCCTCCATCTGACAACGATGGAGTTTGTACAACAACTATAATTATATCACTTTCAATATAATTATTATCATTATATGCTTTTAAATTAGATTTTTTTAAATATTCTTCTACATAAGGTTCTATTGTAGATATCGTTTTATTGTTAATTCCATTAATAATATCATTATTAATATCATAACAACTAACATTATAATCATTTTGATCTAAACATAAAGCCATACATAAACCAATTTTACCAGTACCAACAATAGCAATATTCATATAATATTTATTAAAATATAATCTTATATATTAATATTTTTGTTTAATTTAGATATTTATTTTTAGTTATATAAATATAATTTAATAGTGAGAGTACATTTTATGTTTTTTTTAAATTTTTCATTTTTTACATTAAAGTAAATTAATTTTATTTTTCAAATTTTATAAAATGTACTCTCACTATTAAAAATTCTTTATATAAACCTAATTTAATTTTTAAAAATAAGAATGTTATATTTATTAATATCAACATCATTAGTAATTGATAATTATATTAATTATAGAATATATCAATATATACGAGAAATAAATAATATATTAAATATATTTAATAAAAACATAAAAAATATTAAAATAATTATAATAGAAAATAATGGAAATACTAATACATTTTTAGATAATTTTGGCGTAGATGTATTTTATACTAATACTAATAATATATTAAAAACACAAAATAAAGGAATTAAAGAAATAACAGATATATTATTATGTATAGATAAATATAATATTAAAGATGATGATTTAATAGTAAAAATAACAGGAAGATATATATTAAAGGAAGATAGTATTTTTATTAAAGAATTAACAAATATTTCAGATAATATAGAATGTATAATTAGATATGGTAATTATTTTGATTTATCAAGTACCTGTAAAACAGATTGTATAACAGGATTAATAGCAATGAAATGTAAATATATTAAACAAATAGAATATATAAACGAAGATGATTGTATTGAATGGGAATGGGCTCGAAAATCACAATTAATTGATACAAAAAATATTATAGAATTAAGAGAATTAGGATTATTAATATGTCCATCATCTTATACTGAATATATTGATATCTAATTATTTATTAATAATTTAATATTAATATTATTAGTTTTATTAGTTTTATTAATAATATAATTAAATTTAATATTTATGTTATTATAAAACTTAATTTTCATATTATATAATATTTTTTCTAATAAATTATTAAATTTTTTATTAGTTTGTGATAATAATAATAAATTATATGATTTAAAATTAGTTATAATATAATTAATTGTAATATCATCATGTATGCTTTCCATTTTATATATAATAATATATAATGTAATATAAAATCATTTTTTTTCAATTTAACTAAAAAAGTATAACATATAAAACCAGTCATTATTTAAAGGTGATTGAATTGGTTTTATAATTTCAAATAAATCTTTATATTTAATACATAAATTAGTATATATAGATTGATCTTTACCCGCAAAAAAATTATTAGAAATAAATTCTTCTAACATTAAATAATATTTATCAATCATATCAATTAAAATATCTTTATGACCTGCAATAACACCAGCACCCATACAATTAACATATCTATATTTTTCAGTAGGTATACTAATATTATAATCATTATCAGATATCATATTATCAATATTTAAAATATAAACTTTATCTTTTTTTTGAAATTTATTAATATTTGGAAAAGTTTTAATATGTTCAATATAATATTCTTCTCTTACCATACCAATATCAGTCCAAATAAAATAATCAGTATTAAATGGATTAATATTAATAGCATATTTTAAAAAATGTGCTTTTTCATTCCATATCATATATAATTGAATACTGTGATAACCTCTTTCATGGTCTATTAAAATATCATTATTCCATTTATCTAAATATTTATAAGTATAAAATTTTTCTAAATCTAATATAATAATTTTAGTTTTATGTTCAAGATTTTTTCTAAAAGGAAGAATAAAATTATAACTATTATTATCAGTAAAAATAATCATATTAGCATCAATATTAGGTAAATAATTTTTAATCCAATTATAATAATTAGAAGAACTGTGTTTTTTTTTATCAAAATTATAAAAAGCAGTAACAATGGTAATATTATTCATATAATATAATAAAATATAATTTCTTTATATAAAAAGTATATAAGAATATATTATATAATAATAAAATAGGTAATAAACTAAATTATTATGCCTAATTATAAATTTCAGGAAAAACTAATTGAGCAAAGAAAAAATCCAGAAACTGCAAGAGCTGGATTAAAATGGTCTCATGAGGAAGATATAACTTTAATTGATAATGTTAGGGATAATATTTCATTTGATGAAATCGCAAAGAAACTACAAAGAACACCAGGTAGTATTAAAACGCGACTAATTATTAAAGCGATTTCATATTTAAATGAAAATTCAGATAAAACAGAAGAAGAAGTAGCAATTGATTTTGGAATTGAGGCAACAGATATTGAAGAATATCTAAAAAATAAAAAAATCAAAGATCAAAAAAATCAAAAATATAGACAACAGCAATCAACTTATCAACCAAGAAGTTATTATAATAATTCAAGTAATGCGATGGTAACTCTATCTACTATTCATTCATTACTTCTAGAAATTAATAATAAACTCGGATGATAATTTATTTTATATTATTGGTAACATCAGTATAACATTTTTTTCCATCACAAAAAAATATAAAAAATATATTTAAAATAAAATATATAAAAAGGAAAATACTTAAAATAATAATAGAAAATAAGGAATAATAATAAATAATTTTTTTATGTATTGTATTACTGCAACTACATTCTTTTAATTCATTAATATATTTATAAGTATTAACAGCATTTAATAATGTTAATAAATTAATAATAAAAGTAAAAATTAAATAAATTAGAAAAGTATTATAATTATATTTAATAATATCAATATAATATTTACTATTATTATTACTAATAGCATAAATTAATATTATTATATTTAATATTAAAATGAAATACCAAAAATATTTAATATATATTTTTCGTTCTTTCATAGCACAATCACAATTTATTTTTTCTAAATTATATAACCAATATAATATATATATAATTACAGCATATGTAATAACACATGATGTAATATAACTTAATTCTATCATATTCTATATAATATAAATATAAAACTAAATTAAAATATATATTTTTTTTATCCATCATTCATTTAGAAAATGATGGAATTAAATTTAAATAATAATCCTTCAATGAATAATATTTACGATTCTAAATATTATGATTTTGTTAAAAATGATGAACAACAAAAAAGCAATGATTTATATAATAAAGTAAAATCGCCATTTGAATCAGGATATATGCCAAGACCTGCTTATTCTACAATTGTAAATGGTGATAATAATACTAATAAAATACAATCATTAACAGGTAATACAATAAATGTAGAAAATTTTACACATTCTGGTATGCAACCTTATTTTGGTGCTAAATTAACACAAAATACAAATATTGATAATTCTACAACAAAATTAGAATATTATACTGGGGTTAGTGATAATTCATTTAAAAAAAAAAAAGAAATAGAAAGATTTTTTGTTCCAACTGCAAATAATGCTTATATTAATGGTACTACTGATAATTCAGATTTTTTAAAAGATAGAGTAGTTGAATCAAAAATTCAAAATAATACATTTCTAATTGAAAGTGTTAAAGTAGCACCAGGTTTAAATCAAGGTTATAATTCTAAAGGTTATGGCGGATTTCAACAAGAAAATACTAATGAATTTGCTATTCCTCGAAGTTTAGATGAATTAAGAAGTAAAATTAATGAAAAATCATCTACATTTGAAATACCATTTCAAGGTCCCAGTAAATCTATTGATAAACGAGCTGATGTTAAACCTTTTTCAAAAAATAGACCAGATAAAGTATATGAACAATGTTCTGATAATTGGTTTAAAACTACTGGTGCTATTTTAAAAGAACAAGATAGACCAGAAGAAAATTTAAAACCTACGGCAAGAATTAATACACATACTGAATATATTGGAAATTTAAATAAAAAAGATAAATTAAATAATGATGATGATTATGGTAAAACTAGTATTATTGTTTATAATAATGAAAGACAATTAACTGAAACTAAAACTGTTGTTTCTAATTTAACAAATGTTATTAAAGCAATGGCAGCGCCTATTTTAGATATTCTTAAATTAAGTAATAAAGAATATTTAGTAGAATCCGCAAGATTAGGAGGTAATGCCCGAACTCAAATTCCGGAAAAAGCAACATTATATGACCCTGTTAATCATGTTATGAGAACTACTATAAAAGAAACTAATATACATAATAATACTTCTGGTAATTTAACTGGAAATGATGAAACATATACTGCATTATATGATGAAGCAAAAACTACTATAAAAGAAACTAATATACACGATGCTACTACTGGTAATTTAACTGGTAATGATGAAACATATACTGCTTTATATGATGGCGCAAAAACAACAATTAAAGAAACTAATATACATAATACAACAGCCGGTAATTTAACTGGTAATGACGAAACATATACTGCATTATATGATGATGCAAAAACTACAATGAAAGAAACAAGTATTCATGATACAAGTATAGGAAATATAAAATGTGTAGAAACTGGACATACAACACCAGATGATGTTCTTAAAAAAACATTAAGACAAACATTAGAATCGGAAGATAATGTAAGAAATATTGGAGGAATTAATTATAAAATTTATAAATATGACCCTAAAATAATTGCAAAAAGAACAGTAAAACAAACTACAATTAAAAATGCAAATGAATTAGGATTTTTAGGTGGTATATTAGAAGGTTTATTTGGTGGTTATTTAAATGCAAATTATCATAATAAAAATACACAAAAACAATTTACGAGTGATTATGAAAATTATGGAATCGCCGGAAGTAAAGAAAAATTTAATCAAACTGATAGAACAGCAGAATATAATGCTGAAATTGATGGTACTCGTGAAAAAATATTAATGGATGCTGGATATACACCTGGTGCTGGTGGTAAATATATTGGAGTACCAAAAGAAAATATAAATATGGAAGTAAATAAACAAACAGATATGGAAATGGCAAATAGAGCTTATAATAATGTTGGTAAAATATATCAATCAACACCTGTACCAATAACAACTGAAAATACAACAAAAAATATTAGTATGCCAAATGCATATTGCGAAAGATTAGATAGTAGTTTATTAAATTCATTAAAAACAAATGATTATAATATAGCAATAAATCCTATTAGAACAGAATGCGAGGTTATTTAATTTGCTTTTTCATATATAATTAAATAACCTAAATTATTAGAATTTATAATATTATTAATATCATTTTCATTTAATATATTAATATTATTATCATCATAATGAACATAATTATTATTTATATTACAAATAGAAGTGTAATGTCCTCCTTGTAATATACCATGATGTAATCCAATAGAAGATAAATTAAATGTAATATCATCATTTTCACTAAAAACAGAACCTTTTTTAAAAATTAAATTGGTATTAGTTTGTATATTATTATTATTTTTTTTATTAAAATCATTAAACCTTTTAATAACAAAACATAAAACACTTGGTGTTTTCCATAATTTACTAGTTTTCATATAATTAGTTTTTATATTACATTTTTCACATTTCCAATCATCACATGTTCTTTCTTCTATTTTTAAATAATTACTTAACATATCAATAATAGAAGGATTATTATTATTAATAATATCTAATGGAATTGATGTAAAAGGTTCAAAATTATATGTTTTATTATTACACAATTTACATTCAATAATATTAATAATACTACCTTGTATTAAATCTAACCAATTTGAAGTTTTAAAATTATTATATTTAGCAATAGTTAAATTATGTTCATCATTTAAATTTGAAATATTATTTGAAATTTCATAAGGTATTGAAATTTCATTAGATATTTTATCAATAATAAAATACCATAATTCATTAATATCTAATTGTTCTCCTCTTGTAAAAATATTAGAAAATGTATTATAAAAATAATTTATAAATTTATTAGGTGATAATGATTTATTTTCATTATGCATTAAATTTAATATTTCTTTTAATTCAGATGTAAAAGATTTTTCTGGTATATTAGTACTATTTAATATACATTCTCTTAATTTTGTATTTCTGCATATTATTTGTATTAAACTATTTATCGAACATGTAGAACCTAAATTAATTAATCCTTGATTAAAATTCATTCTTATATAGTTTTCTTATAAATTTTCTTAAATAGATATATACAAATAAAATATAATTATAATAATATGAAATTAAACAATTTAAAAAATATATACCTGATGAATATAATAAAAATATAAATTTAAATTATATGCAGGTCGTGTAGGAGATAAAATAAATATTAAGCATTTAATTATAAAAAAATATCTAATATTTTTTATATATTATTCTCTATTAGAATAATTAAAATTATGAATCACGATGTAATACCAGATAATTGGATATTGCCTAATAGAATTGGATTTAATTATGATATATATAAAAAATTTAATCCTGAAATATATGATAAAAAAAGAGAATTAAAATGTAAAGATGATGATTTATGTAAAACTGTTAATTTGTTTAATCATCAATCAATAGTAAAAGATTATATACAAATTGATAGTCCATATAGAGGTATATTATTATATCATATGTTAGGGTCGGGTAAATCAGCATCAGCAATCGCTGCATCTGAAGGATATATGAATAAAAAACGAATATTTGTATTATCTCCAGCATCATTAGCAACAAATTTTCAAGGAGAAATATTAAAAATATCTCAAATAGGATTAAATTTAAAAAAAGACTGGTATTTAATTAAAATAGACCCTACAAAAGAAGTTTTAAAATTATTATTAGAAAAATATGCTATTGATAAATCTATAATTAAAAAAAATAATTTAGTATGGATACCAATATATGAAGATGATATACCAAATGCTGTAATAATTAAAAAAATACCTGATAATGATGATAAAAGTTTAATAACAGAAACAATAAATCATATAATAAAAAATAGATATACATTTATAAGTTATAATGGATTAAATCAAAAGATAGTAAATACTTATAAAGATAGTTTTACAAATTCATTTGTAATTATAGATGAAATACATAATTTTATATCAAGAGTTATAAGTGGTAGTAAAACCGCAAGACAAATATATAATTATATATTATCAGCAAAAGATACAAAAGTAATATTATTATCAGGAACGCCAATTATAAATAATCCATTTGAAATAGCAACATTAATTAATTTAATTAGAGGCCCAATGATAATATATCAATTATCATTACTTAAAACATCAATATTACCGCCATTACAATTAATATTAGATAATATTAATAAAGATACTATTTCATCATTTATAGATGAAATAAATATTGATAATGAAAGTCGAGTTATATCCGTTTCATTATTACCAAAAGGATATAAGAAAAAAGATGAAGGATATTTAAATATAATAAAGGAAAATTGGGGAATAAGTATAGATAAAGTAATAGAAAATATAATAAAAATATTAAATAATATAAAAGGTGTAAAAATAAGTGTAAAACATACATCACAAAATTATTATGCATTACCAAATCAAAAAGATGAATTTAATGATGTATTTATAGATAATGCAGACGAAGATAATCCAAAAATTACAAATACAGATTTATTTATGCGTAGAATATTAGGAACAGTCAGTTATTTTAAATCAGAAGATAGTAAATTATTTCCAACAGTATTACCTGAAGTAATAAAATATATAAATATGACAAATCATCAATTAATAAATTATAGTGATGTCAGAAAAAAAGAAAGAGGAATGGATAATAATAAAAAGAATGTAATGGATGATAAAACATCTGTATATAGAGCATTTAGTAGAATGGTATGTAATTTTGCATTTCCTGAAAATATTAAAAGATTATATCCTCATGATATACGAAAAATGTTAAAAAAGGAAATCGATGTAGAAGAAGAAGTTGAAAAAGAAGATGATGATGAAGAAGAAGACAAAAAGATAAAAGAACCTGTTGTTAAAGCAGATAATGAATATGAAAATGAATTAAAAGAAGCAATGACTAAATTATTAAAATCGGATGCATTAGAAAAAGATAATTTAGAAAATTTATATAGTCCTAAATTTGCTAAAATGTATGAAGATATAGAAAATTCACCAGGTTCAGTATTAGTATATTCACAATTTAGATCAGTTGAAGGATTAGGTATATTTACTGAAATTTTAAATAAAAATGGATATAAAGAAATTGAATTAAAAAAATCAGATAAAAATTATATATTTGCAGATTCTGATATATTTAATACCAAATATGATAATAAAAGATATATAATATTTAATCAAGATAAAGAAAAAACAAATATATTAAAAAATTTATTTAATGGCGAATATGATTTATTACCAGAAACACTAAAAGATAATTTACCAACTGATAATAATCAATTATATGGTAAAATTGTTAAAATTTTTTGTATTACTGCAAGTGGTGCAGAAGGAATTTCATTAAAAAATGTTAGAAGAGTTTTAATAACTGAACCATATTGGAATAATGTGAGATTAAATCAAGTTATAGGCAGAGCAATAAGAACAGGATCTCATGTTAATTTACCAAAAAAAGATCAAAATGTACAAGTATTTAAATATATAATGAAATTTACGAAAGAACAAATGGATGCAGATTTTACATTAAAAACATTAGATAAAAGTAAAACAACAGATGAACATATAGAAGAAGTTGCTTTTAAAAAAGAAAATATAATAAATCAGTTTTTAAATATGTTAAAATCAAGTTCTTTTGATTGTATAATTAATTCAAAACAAAATAAACCATTAGAAAATGGTTATAAATGTTATAATTGGGCTATTGGTGTAAATAATAATGAATTAGCATTTACTAATAATTATAAAGATGATTATAAAATTATGCAACATAAAAAATATCAAGTTAAAAAAAATAATAAAGGTCAAGTCGTATCTCATAAAAATAAAAAATATGTAATTATTGATAAAAAAGTATATGATTATTTTAGTTATATAAATTCAGGTGTATTAGTACCAATAAATTTATCAGAAATTAAATAAACTCTATATAACATTATAAACTATATATAGAATTATTAATGAGTTGTTCGTATAGATATATAAATTCGTGTTGTAAATGTTTAAATAATCATATAATTAATAATGATTATTGTAAAAAACATATAAATTATGCAAATAATTTATATAATATTATAAATTATGTATTTGACGATGTTGTTATTATAAATAGTAATAATATATATAAATTATTTGTATATATATATAATAATAATGAAATTTATACAAAAGAATTAGTATTTAAATCATGTTTATCACTATTAATTAATAAAAAAAAAATATTATTATATATTTATTTATATTATAATATAAATAAAAATTTAAATATAAATAAGATAATAAATTATATATTTAATATTAATTATAATACATATAAATTATTAAATAATAATAATAATAATAATAATAATAATAATAAATTTAATATTATTAAAAATTTTATATATAAAATTTTATTAAAAAATTATACTATTAATGAAATATCTATAAATAAAGAAGACCCTTTTACATTTGATTTAATACAAAATATACCTAAAAACGAGGTTTTTAAATATAAAGATAATCACAATCAGATATATGCATTTAATGTATTAGAATTAAAAAAGTTTATAAATTGTAGTGGAAAATGGAATCCATATACAAAAGAATTAATACCAGATAATATTATAATTAAAATAGATAATTTTATTAAATATAATAAATTAGATATTAATAAAATAGAAAATAAATATAAAGCAATTACTATATCACAGGCATATACCGAAGTATCACAGTTAATAGAAAAAATAGGATTTTATAATGATGTTAAATGGTTTTTAAAATTTAATATAACTACAATTAATTTAATAATAAAAACATTTAATTATATTTCATATAATATACCTGAGCATAAAAACTTTTTTAATAATATTAAAAATGAATTTGAATTTTGTGATGATATTATAAAATTATTTAAAGATGGTAACTCGCGATTTTTATTATGTTGTTTATTTATTAAATCATTAGCATTACATTCTGATGATTTTTTTAATAATATGCCAGAATGGTTAGTTGATGTTACTAATAATAATGTAAGAGTTATATATAACGGTAATTTATTTTATTTATTACATTTATTAGATGGAATATAATAAAGAAAAAGAGGATAAATTACCATTTTTATATGTTTTTAAAATGAAAACTGCTATTTATTGTTTTATTTTATTTATTTTATTATCAAATAAAACAGCATATAATATATTAAATATGATATTAACTACCTTTTTTAATAGAATTGATATATTAAATGACAAAAATGAACCTACATCATTAGCTATTTTTATAATGGCTATTTTATTTGCTATTATTATATTTATTTTTTAGATGATTTTGTTGGTTTCTTTACAGCAGGCATTGGTTTATCTACCTGTTGTGGTTGTTCTGATTCAGTTGTTTCATCATCATCACTCGCAGGCAATACCGTATGAATAGTATTGTCAATATCAAGGTCCGCATCTTCTTCTTCTGCTTCTTCTGCTGCCTCGGCGATTGCTTTTTCAGTATCACTATCTTCTAAAAATGCTATTTTAAGATTTTGGAAAACTTGAAATTTTCCTGAAATTACTTTCCATGTACAACCATATTTACCTCCTGCAAACCAAATTCCATATAATTCAATAATTAATTGTGATTTTCCGGATTTTAATTTATTCATAATATCTTCAAATGCAATATCATTATTATCCATATCATAACTATCAAACATAAATCGCGGAGTTTTACCATCATATGGTAATTTTACTTTTAATGTTGGTGGATATTTTCCAACTACTTTTCCAGTTTTAGCATCTTTATCTACTTTTACAATTGGATTAAATAATTTTGCTACGAAATTTTTATTTCCATCATAATCGTCTTTAAACCATTCAAGACGATTAGTAAAGGCATCATCAATAATTTTTTGTTCAATTTCTTTTAGTTTATCATGAAAAGTTTTAATTTTTGGATTTTCATCAATTCCTCTAAATGATAATGTTAAATCATACTTTTTATCAGATGGTGGTTTTACAATCGCGGTTCCTGCTTTTGCTGCTTGTTTTTCTTCATAACCTTCACCGAGACCATAAGGTAATGACATAACAGGAGTTTGTAATCTTAATTTACCAGCGCCGTAATTAATATAAATTGATTTTGCCCCTGATGCTAATGTTTTAACCTCAGAATATTTTAATTTATTAATTTCAATATTTTTTGGTAAAATTGGAGCGCTCATATCTTTATTTTATATACTTGGATAATTCTTAAATATATTTTTAAGAATCATTTTTTTTAATTTTTCCATTTATGACCGCACGATATACAATTAAAATAACAAGTCATTGCTTCATCACCAGACCGAGTTTGCAACTCATAGTATGAAATTTTATTATTTTTACATTTACCACATTTAATTGAATCTGTCATCGCAACCTGCTTAATTTCATATGCTGCTTTAAATTTTAATTTCTGTTTTTCTATAATATTTTTCCATTTTTCTGGAAATATTTCTTCACATGACATATATGCTAATTTATGAGGTAAAAAATCTCGATTTTTAAATCTGTTAATTAATTCTGTATTTTTAATATAACTATCCTCTTTTAAATTTGAATATATACTTCTTGCTTTATTTACATATGTATCTACAAATAATTGGGATGTCCATGTTAAAGGAATTTTTAATGAATTTGCATAATCAATTGTTGAATTAAAAATACCTATTTCTAAATCAGCAACTTCTAATTCATTAATATTTAATTCTTTTATAAATAATTCTTTTATTTTCATTCTAATATCATGTTTATTATTATTACTCATCGTTATTAATATTAATTATCTTCTTTTTAAATAAATAATCATTTTTTATATTATTAAGTTATATTTATTTATTATTATAAATGCTTTATAATTTAATACTGAGAGTACATTTCTTAATTTTTGAAAATAAATAATAAATTACTTTAATGTAAAAAATAAAAAATTTTGAAAAAACATAAAATGTACTCTTCCTTTTAATTCTTTAATATTTAAAAGACTATCGAGATGTTATTATAAGATACATCTTAATGCTGTTTAATGTATTATGATGCATTGTTTAAATAATATATCTTAATGTTAATAAATATATTCCTTTATAATTTAATACTGAGAGTACATTTCTTAATTTTTGAAAATAAATAATAAATTACTTTAATGTAAAAAATAAAAATTTTATAAAAAACATAAAATGTACTCTTCCTTTTAATTCTTTAATATTTAGAAGACCATTAAGTAATATAATAATATAAATAAATAATATAAATAAATGATATATATCATTGTATATAATGATATCACCTGATAATATAGTTAATATAATAATAAATTTATTATATTTTAATAATATAATAAAAGAACCGTTATTATGTTGTGTATTAGCAAAAAAATATATAGAATTATATACAAATTATAAAGTATATATAAATAAAGGATTTATTATATATAATAATAAATTTGGTATTCATTTTTGGTTAGAATATGAAAACCAAATAAATGATTGTGCTAATTATTTATTATTATTTTTTCCTAATATAAAAAAATATAAAATTACAAAAGAATTACCAATAGGAGAAAATATTTATAGTGATAATAGAGAAAAAAAAATAAATGATAATTATATTAAATATCTAAAAAACATTTATTATAATGAAATAAAAAATAAATATAATAATTTATTAGATGATATTGATAATGAATTATTCTATTTAAAATAAAAAATGATTATTTATTATTTTAAATTATTGTATATAATAATGTTATTTGATATCATATCAAATATTATTATAAATATATTATTTATATATAATATAAATGATCCATTTTTATATTGTATATTATGTAAAAATTATATTGAATTATATACAGAACATAGAGTTTATATAAAAAAAGGATTTATTATATATGATAATAAATTTGCAATACATTTTTGGTTAGAAACAAATTCTAATATTATTGATTATAATATTAAATTATTACAATTATTCAATAATAAAATTAAAAATTATAAAATTACATATGACTTACCGATAGGAGAAAATATAAATAGTTCATATGATGAATTGTTTTATAATAATAATTATATTAAATATCTAAAAAAAGAAATATGGCTAAATATTGAAACAATATATAAAAATATAAATATTCTAAATATTATAAAACAAGCAGAAATTGAAATTAATAATATTTATACTAATAAATAAAAAAAATGATTAATACTCGTTATTAGTATTATAATAATGATATTAATACTATTAATAATACTATTAATAGTAAATGTTTATATTATATATAAACAAAATAAAAAAATTAATAATCTAAAATATGATATAAATATTTATAAAAATTTTAATAATATAATTATAAATGAAAATTATCAATTAAAACAAATATATAAACATATATGTAATAATAGTAATATTGGTATGAAAAGAAATGTATCAACTGAATTTTAATCTTTTGAAATTATTATTTTAGTGCGTTCTTCAAATACTTGTTCTTCATCTTTATGATATAAATTAATTCTTGGTATATAACTATTAATATAATCTAAACCATTCGTTGTACTAATATTTTCTTTTATTGTTTCCTTTTTAATTATTTTATTTTTACTTTTAACTTCATTAAATAATTCTAATGATATTTCTTCTATTTTATTAATAATATTAAGTTCATTATCATTCCATAATTTAGATATATCTTTTTTATTAATATAAATAATATTAATAGCAGTAGCATATATTAATCCGCATCTATATTTTTTTTTATTTTTTTTATAATTATAATTAAATAACCAATATATATTAGAAATACAATCTTCATTATTATATAAAATTGATATAAATCCCCATATAAACCATATATTATCTAAATCATCTGTTATTTGTGTTTCAAAAATTATTTTTTTTCTAATAATATAATCTATACAATTTCTTAGTTTATCTGAAATATTTTTAATATTATCTATTTCATCTATATTTATATTATCTGTTGATCTTATTAATTTAATTAAATTACTTATAATTTTTATTGATAATAAATAATTATCACTATCTATTGGTGGTATTATTGCTATAAATCTTGATATACCATTTTATGATAATTTTGTATCATTATCAAATACATCTATAACTTTTTCTCGTAAATTTTTTATTGGTAATATTCCTGTTTTTATAATTGGATGTTTATTATATATATCACATAATATACACATTTTAGTTATTAATGATAAAAATATAGTTATATTTATTGTATCATTTTCTATTATATTTTTTGTATTTAATATTAAATCATTATATTTTTTAATATCATATATGCTAATAAATGATCCTATATAACTACATATATATATTAATGTATCTTCTAATTCATTAATATTTTCATTATTAGATAATATAATACATATATTATGCAAACTATTTTGAATATCACCTTTTATAACATTATCATAAAGATTTTTATTATACATATTAGTATTATTATATAATAATTATTTATATATAAATAATTATGCTTTTATATTACATTAAGATGTATATTACTAACATCTCGCTAGTCTTCTAAATATTAAAGAATTAAAAGGAAGAGTACATTTTAGGTTTTTTCAAAATTTTTTATTTTTTACATTAAAGTAATTTATTTTTTATTTTCAAAAATTAAGAAATGTACTCTCAGTATTAAATTATAAAGGAATATATTTATTAACATTAAGATATATTATTTAAACAATGCATCATAATACATTAAACAGCATTAAGATGTATATTACTAACATCTCGCTAGTCTTCTAAATATTAAAGAATTAAAAGGAAGAGTACATTTTAGGTTTTTTCAAAATTTTTTATTTTTTACATTAAAGTAATTTATTTTTTATTTTC
>Ga0247840_10001295_pt1 | contig 49645 bp, 53 predicted proteins | sample LaCruzMarch2015__FD_192404 | JGI IMG/M metagenome (GOLD analysis project Ga0247840, IMG submission 192404) | Freshwater microbial communities from meromictic Lake La Cruz, Castile-La Mancha, Spain - LaCruzMarch2015_17m | ecosystem: Environmental > Aquatic > Freshwater > Lake | place: Spain... | reverse complement strand
TGAAAAAACAAAATAGAGATATTTTAAAATCATTAAAACAAGCTATTGAATGAAAGTTTTATTTCTGTTTAAATTAAAAAAATCATACTAAAAATTAGTATGATTTTTTCGTTGCTGAGTAGTTACAGCTCATTTCCTTTTGTTTCAAGTAAATTTTTATTTATAGTATATCATTTTGTAATATGTTCTTTTAATGTTTGAGTAGCCCATTTTCTAAAATTTGTTGCAATTTTGCTATTTACTCTATAGCCAATGGAAATAATCATATCAGGATTAAAATATTCAATATTTCTTTCAACTAATCTTTCTCATTCTTTTTGAACTGTTGCAAAAAATGCAACAGTTCATTTTTTTTCTAATTCTTGTTCTTTTAAAATATTTTTTATATGTCTTGAAATAACTGATTTATCACGATCAAAAACACTTGCAATTTGATCTAAACTAGCCCAAACAGTTTCATTATCAAAATCACCTTTTATTTCTATAGCTCAATTTGATGCATGATAAATAATATTATTTGATAATTTTTGATTTTTTTCCATTTTTTTATTTGTTTATATTCTAAACCCTATTTTTTCTAATTGCTTTTTTATTTCATTGTTCATTTCTTCTTCTTTTGCCATTTGTTCAGAAAGTTTTTTTGTTAATTCATTCATTTTATCTTCAAACGGTATTCAATCATCCTCTTGTTCTTTGATTCCTACATATCTACCAGGAGTTAAAACAAAATCATGTTTTTCTAAATCTTTAATATTTGCTGATTTACAAAATCAAACAATATCTATATATTCTCAAGTTGCAGATTTTGATTTTCTCCAATTATGATAAGTATCAGCTATTTTTTTTATATCTTCTTTTGATAAATCTTTATGTACTCTATCTTTCATATATCCCATTTCAGAAGCATCAATAAAAAGAATTTCATTGTTTTTAATCGGTTTTTCTCTTCTCAAAAACCATATACAAGCAGGAATTCAAGTATTATAAAAAAGTTGTTTTGGTAGTGCTACTATACATTCCACTAAGTCATTTTGTATAAGTTTTTTTCTAATTTCCCCTTCTCAAGAACTATTTGAACTTAATGATCCATTTGATAAAACTGTTGAAATTACCCCATTTGGAGCTGTATGGTAAAGCATATGTAAAATCCATCCATAATTTGCATTTCCACTTGGTGGAACTGGATATCATTTCCATCTGCCATCATCTCTAAGAATTTCTTGTCACCAGTCAGATTGATTAAAAGGAGGATTAGCAAGAACAAAATCCGCTTTTAAATCAGGATGAGTATCATTTAAAAAACTTCATTCTGTATTCCATTTTACAAAACTTGAATTTATATTTCTTATAGCAAGATTCATTTTTGATAATTTCCAGGTTGTTTGATTTGATTCTTGACCATAAATTGTAATATCTTTTATATTTCATTGGTGATCTTCCACAAATTTTTCACTCATTACAAACATACCTCCAGAACCACAAGCAGGATCATAAACTCTTCATTTATAAGGTTCTATCATATTTACCATAAGCTCAACAATTGCCTTAGGAGTATAGAATTGACCTCATTTTTTTCATTCAGCATTTGCAAATTCTCAAAGAAAATATTCATATACTCTGCCAAAAAGATCTTTTGAATTTTTATTTTCTCTTTTTAAATCCAGATTTGAAATTAAATCAATTAATTCTCAAAGTGATGTTTTATCTAAATTTTCTTTAGCAAAAACTTTTGGCAATACATTTTTTAATTCTTTATTTTCTTTTTCTATTTCATACATAGCTTCATCTATTATTTTCCCTATTTCTGGAAGTTTAGCACTAGCATGAATATTTTGCCATCTTGATTTTTGGGGCACAAAAAATATATTTTCAGCTATATATTCGTCTCTATCTTCTGAATCTGAATATTCATCTTTTTCTAATTTATCATATAGTTCAGAAAAAGTATCAGAAATATGTTTTAAAAAAACAAGTCATAAAACTATATGCTTGTATTCTGCTGCATCTATTCATTTTCTTAATTTATCTGCTGCTTTAAAAAGCTCAGCTTCGAAATTTTGGTTTGGACTTGCCATAATTTATGATTTAAAAAATAGTTTTACACCTTTCAGGATTTAAACCTATATATTACATATTTAAAAAATGGCATTAAATAGAGATAATTCTACTAATGCCAATTTTTTATCTCAAATGGTGGGGCAACCGTGTCGCCCGTCGAACAGAATTATATAAATATATGTTAAATAATCAAGCAGAAGTTTTAAAAATATGTGATTCTTTAAGGAAAGTTATGTATGATTAATTTTTATTAAATTATTTTATTTAAATAAAATAATTCCTTTCAATATATAGTTTTTAATATTTCAAAATAATCTTTTCTAATTAGTAATTCACTTCAAGAAAAAGACGGTATCATTCATTTTATATCATTTCATAAATATTCACTATTCCATTGATTAAACTTTAATATAATCTCATCTTCATTATTTACTGCAAACAATCACCTATTAAAATCTCCAATTTTTAATCATAATAAATTAATGAGTTCATTTTTAAACCATAATATTTTATAATTTTCAAACATATCAAAAGTCTGAATAAATGTAACTATAGGATTTTCTTCTAGAATAATATTTTTACTATCATTATAATTATATAAGTTTTTTGTATTTAATTTATAATCAGAATAAGGAAAATCTTTATTTTTATCAAAAATTACTCATCAATAAACAGTTTTTTGTTTATATCAATCTCTAAATTTATCTTCTGAATATAATTGTTTTTCGTAGTGTCATATTCTAAAATATCTATTTTCTATTTCGTTAATATCTGAAAAACATGATTCTTTGTAATCTATAGGAAATTTTAAATCTTGAGGTCTAGATGTTAAAGAATTTGTTTGAGCTGTAAGAATCTTATGATCTATCATTATATCTTTATAAATTTTTACTTGATCTGTAGATGAATACATATTTAAATAATTATAAAGTTCTTTATTTATAGATTCTAACCAATCATTTGAATCATATATATGATTTACAATTTTTTTTGAATGAATATCATAAAATAATTCAGATATAATTTTTCAATATTTCTGATTTTTTGTATTCAAATTTTCTTGAAAAATATCATATAAATCAAATCAAAAACCAAAAGCATCTAATACTTTATGTCTATAATTTAAATTAATTAAAAAATCATATAATTCTGGTGTTAATTCTTTTTCCATTATAAATTAAATTGTTTAATAATATAATCTATTGAATATTCTCAACTTGGATAATATTCAAGTATCTCATCCTTAAAATTTATAATATATTTATTATCTACTTCATTATGGAAATCTAATAAAACTTGAAATAATATTTGTCTATTTAGATATAGAAATTTGCTACTATTTTTAAAAAACCATTTAATTGGTTTAATTAATAAATCTTTATCTTTATAAAGTAAATATATAACTCATGATATAGATATATTAGATATTTCTGTAGCTCATATTCTTAATCTAGACATTAAAACACATATTAACATTTCTTCCATATTCAAATTTAATTCATTTATCAGCGAATCATCAAATTTATCTTCAATTAAATCAGGTATTCTAAAACTAATAATATCATATAAATTCTCATACATTTTTAATGCTAAATCAGACTTATTTGCAATTTGTGAAATTGATATTATAAGATTTGATGCCATATCATGAGGTACTCATATGTTATAATATTTTTCTTGATTAATACTAAATAAACAATCTATTGCTGTGTTAAAATCAATATTTCAAACTTCAATAAAGTTATCAACTTCAATAAATCATTCAAACCATCATCATGTTTTAGTTGTAAATACACACATTTTATAATATAGATATTGTTCTGATCTTTCAATAAATAATTTATCTAAATCTAGTTTATTATATTTTTTTTCATACTTATTAAATCTTTCAAAATTTCTTGATACTAATGTATTAATTAAATTTTTTAATGAGTCATCAAATTTTCTTTGATTTATTATAAAGAACAAGCTAATTAGTTTTGATTCAGGGATAAATTCATTTTCAATTATATCAAATATTAACTCATCATTTGTCATTTTAGAATTAATATTTGATATTCAAAGGTTTAAATTAATTATTCAAGATAAGATAGGTTTATTCTGAGAAGTATAATTATCTTGACTGATTTTTTGATCAATATAAATATATACTAGGTTGAACTTCTCAGATAAAAATACTAATCTATCAATAAAAATTTTAGAATCATCTCTTGAATTTCAATAATCTTTAATATATGATTTCTCAATAATTAATGATAAAAAGTCTATTCAAATCTTTTCGTCAATTTCAACTACTTTTTCAAAAACATTCAATGAATAATCTAAAAACTTTTCTGAAAATTTAGAATTTAGAAAAGTTTTTATTATAAACATTTCTATAAATGGATTTATATTTCAATTAATTTTTATTAATAACTCTTCTAGCATTTCTTCTCACATCCAATAATATCAATAACTAGAACTCAATAATTCATTTAATAAATATAAAATAGAATCATTTAAAGATATATTGAGATACTCTTTAAACCAATTTAAAGGCAACCATTTTATTCATTTTCATCATTCTGTATGACTAATAACAGTCCATGCTAAATTTTCCACTTTCTTGGTATAATAATATCATTTAACATTATCTATTTTATAAATATTAGATAAAGGATTTATTAATTCTTGTAATGTTGTGTCTTTTCTATATCAATTTGAAATTGAATAAATGAGTGCTTTTGAAAAATATTCATCTGATTTTTCTTTTAATCATGATTTTCCATAATATATTGATAAATCAAAAAAATTTTCTGCTAACTCACTATATATTTTTGTATTAACTTTTACATCATCTTCAATACTAGATAATATTAAATCTTTATTTAATGGACTAAGATATTTTTTAAGTAAGTCTAATTTTTTTGATGGAGTAAGTGGTCATCAAGCTATATTAGTTAAATAAGTAGTAGTTTTTTCTGTTACTTTTTCTAATATATCTAATATTTCTTTCCATTCTTCAGGATTATCTTGAATAAGCTTTAATCATTTATCTATTGATTCAATTATAAATGGTTCAATTCCATAAATATCCATGGTTCTTGGTTTTCACTTAAAAGGTTCAAGATCTAAAATAAGATAAGAGAAAGCCTCTTTTAATTCTTTAAAATTAAAATCTGTATTTTGTAGTATTAAAATTTTAATAAAATATGTACACCAATTATAAAACCAATTTTTCAAACTTAATTTTTGAACTACTTCATTAATTTTTTGATTATCATCAATTCTTACTAATTCATAAATTTTTCAGAAAAAATCTTTTATTAGAGAAAGATCTTTTTCAAAAAAAATATCTTTCTCTAATATTTCTATTAATAATTCATCTATATTTTTAGTAGTTAAATTATTAGAAAAATCTAAAATTTTACTTAGAAATTTATTTTTATAAATATTTTCAACTAAATTTAAGTTATTTTCACATTCTAATTTATAAAATTGAAATTCATTATTAAAAACACTTATTAAATCTTCATTTTTAATTATATTCTTAGCAATTCTAGATAATAACTTGATATTTTCTGAACCTAATGCATATCTAGTCAAAGTTTTTATATATTTTTTGTATTCATCATTATTAAATTGATATCATTTTGATTTATCTAAATAAAGTTCCCAAGGGGCATTTTGTTTATTAATATCTAATAAATAACATATTTCTAGTCATAATAAAAATCAAACAGTAGATTCTCATTCAAATTCTAAATATTCTTTAACTTTTTCGAATCATTTAACATACAATAAAGACTCAATATATTTTAAATTATGAAATTCATCATTTAAAACAGTTGAAAGAATTCTTGAATTCTCTAAAACATAAATCAGTTTTTCTAAATTCTTTTCTTCTACTACACACTTAGATAATAATATATGATTCTTTTCTATTAAAGTAATATTGTATCAATTATATAAACTATTAATAATAAATTCTTTATTTACAAACTCTATTCATTTTAAATATTTTCCTGTTTTTATATATAAAGTTAATAAATTTCTATATGATTTTGTAAAAGTGTAAAATCACTTTTCTTCAAGCCATTTAATTATTGGATCGTATACTTTTTCATTAACTATGATCTTCTTAATTTCTAGTAATTCAATAATAAATCTTCTGAAGCTTTCATGATATATTATTAATCATCCTTTAGAAAAATCTTCATTTAATATAGGAGAAAATATTTGTAAGGTCTCTTTTACATAATCTCAATCATTAGTTATCTCAATCAAGTCATTTTCATTTACTCTAAAGTCAAGTCATGTAAGAGCATAAATAACATTATCATTTATTTTTTTTCAATCAATCAAATACTCATAATATGATTTTAAATTCCAATCATAAAGTGGAAGAGAATTTATATCACTACCTTTTTTATATTCAGATAAAAGATAATTTAAATATAAAGCATTTCATTTAGATTTCTCAGATAATAAATTTACAAAATTTTCATCATAATCTATTGATATTTTTTGTAAATATTCTTTAATTATCTCTTCATTCCAAACTGGTAAAGAAATATATTCGAATCATTCAAAATCTTTTTCAAGAGGCTGTGAAAAGACTATTAATTTTGTTTTATTATTAAGTTTTAATTTAGATAAGTGTTCTATTATATCAACCTCAGCATTACTGATATTTTTATCTAATTTTGCAATTCTATTTATATGATCTAATCAATCAATTATTAAAATAAAATCTTCATCTATATTATCAATTAAAATATTTAATTCATTTAAATCACTAGCATATAATTTTTCTTTTTGAAATTTTAAATCTGGAAAAGATAATAAAATATCATTTATTAAATTTCAAAAAAAAGTATTAGTTTTTATTCTATTAGAAGATAAAGAATCCTCTAGTGATATATAACAATAATGTTTAGCAAATTTAATAGATTTACTTAATAAAAAAGTTTGAAAATTTTCAACAAACCAAGACTTTCATGCTCATGGTTCTCATTTTACAAAGATTTTATTTGAAGATTCTAATTTTTTTATTACTTCCTCTGAAAAATTATTATTAGTAATATTCTTATATTCTTCTATTGGGAATTTTTGTTCAATAGATCAATATGTTTGGTTTATTCATATATGTCTTAATATTTCATTAATACTAATTTGAATTCATGTTTTTTTATTTAAACTAGATCTTTTATTATTTACAAATTCAGCTAATTTTAATAAAGTTTCTTTCTCATTTATTTTATCATTAGGAAATGCTCAGATTCATAATTTTTGCAATAATGTTTCAATATTTTTTTCTAATTTTCACATATCTTCAACATTCATTGAAAATTCAGGAAGATTAATTTCAATTACTAATTTATCTAAAAATAATATTAATTCCCCCCTAGATATATTGTTTTCTTCTATATATTTCTTGAAAATTCTCCATGAACTATCTATTCAAGATTCAGTATTCCATAAGTTATCAATATTAACTTTATAAATTAATGAATCACTGAAAGATTTTTCAATAGAATCAGATTCAGTAATATAATTTAATATATTATTTCAAGTTATTGGTTTTGTCCATGTAGTACATATTCTAAGCTCAGATAGATTATCTTTTTCAGGATAATTTTTATATGATTCATATAAGGAATCCAGTCATAAATCATATCATCCACTATCTCTAGCTAAATAGTCTTTTTGAAATTCAATTGATCAATCACTATGTTTAATTTGTTTTTTAAATATTCAAAACTCATTAGATACTGTAAGATCATCAAATTTATCACTATTATATTCTTTATAATCAAAAATAAAGGTAGTAGTACTACCTTTTAAAATTTCTTTTAAAATAAAATAAACTGATAATCTATCTTGATATGCATATCAAGTATGAGCTTTTCCTAATGACATTATCAAAAAATATAAAAATTAAATCATTCAAATATAATATAAAATTATATTATATAAACCATAAATAAGAATTACCCAAGTAATAAAATATAAAATATTTACTATAAATCATATAATTGGATATGTGGGAGCTTTAAATTCAGAAAGTTTTTTATTCATATCATTAGCTTTTTCTTTATCAAATTCAAATTTTATTACTTGATCTTTATGTTCTTTTGAAATTTTCACATATTTACTCAAATACTTCATCTGTGATTTAATAGTAAAAGCATCATAATAAAAGCTTAAAAGAATTGCTATAATACTAATTGCAATAAAAATAAGCAATGATATTACTCAATATTTAAAATGCATATCATTTTGTATTCAATCTTTATTTATAAGTCATAAAAATGCAATCATTCATGCAATAATATTCATATGTGCAGTTCTAAAATCTGATACAATTTTTAAAAGAATATCAGAATCATATCTTATCAATTCAATAAATTTATCTAAATTATTTTGAATTGTCTTTTTATTTCAAGGATGTGAATATCAAAAAGCATTTAAAACTTTATTCCAAATTTCCATATTTTTATAAATTAACAACTAACACTTAAGACTCATTTTTTCATATCTTCTCTTATCTCTCTCCAATTAGGCATAAATCTATCCATATATGCTTTAAAATTATCATTATGCTTTCTTTCAAGTAAATGAACAAGTTCATGTAAGACAACATATTCTATGTGTTTTTTATCCTTTTTTATCAATTCTAAATTTAGCCATATTCTTTTTGCTTGAATATTACAAGATCCCCATCTTGTTTTCATATTTCTGATTCTAAATTCTGCTAAATCTACTCAAGTCATCTCTACTAATTTTGGAGTTATTAAATCTAGCATTTTTTTAAATTCTAATCTATACCATTTATCTAATAAATTCATTTTTTGAATACTTGAATCAGGATCTTTTACATATAAATCAATATATTTTTTATTTTTTAATTCAACTTTTAATTTATCAGATTTATGAATTCTAAGTAAATACCTCTTTCATAAAAAATAATGACTTTCTCAATTTAAAAATTCTCTCGTAGTTTCTCTTTCTTGAGATAAAAATTTCTTAATTTGTTTTTTTATCCAAGTCAATTTTGAAATTATCAAAAGACGAATAACTTCATCATCTGTATGAGATGGTGTTGCTACTCTTACTCTTCAATATGGAGGATAAACTCAAAGATGAATATTTTTAATATTCTTTTTGAAAATCTCCACATTAATGTCATTTATGGTAATTACTTGTTGCATAAAAAATAATTATATTAGTATTCTTTTTGATTCTTGATTAATTCAAACAAATCATCTATATTTACAGTTGCAGGTATTACTTTAGATAAAGCATTTTTCAACTCTCTTTGTTTAATTTTATTATCTCTAAATCAATCTTTTCTCTCTTTTATTATAGTATTATGAACTAATAAAGCTAGTTCAATATCAAGTCAAAGATTATCATATAGAGCCTTTTTAGCAGATGTATTTATAAGTGATGGAGTATCTGAATTATTCAATGGTTCTTTTACTTTTTTAGCTAATTCAACAACTCTTCTTAAATATTCTTGATATTCTAAAGCTTCCTCTCTTCTTTGTTTTATAATTTCATCAAGTAATTTAGACATTTGTTCATAATATCTTGGATTTACTTCCTGTTCATCAATAATTAATTTACGGATATTATTTTCAATAGTTTCAGCCATAGCTTCTTTATCTTTTCTAACTCTTTCAGGAAGAGCTTCTTTAAATTTATCAATATTTGTTACAACTAAATCAAGTAAACTTGTATCATCAAAAGCTGATATTTTTTTACTATCTTCAGATGCAATATAAGAATCAATTAAATGCCTCATTGCTGGTTCATAAGCTTTAAGATCAATGTAATCTCAACTTGCTAGTTTTATTTCATCTCTAATATCATTATAAAATTTAACATCCTTTTTAATTTTTTCTATTTCATAATCTGAGTATCCAGCATCTTTCATTTCATTTGCAATATTTGCATATGATCTAATAAGAGTTACTACATGTTTGTATAAATTATGTCTTTTTTGTTCATTTGCTTTTAATTCTTCAGTACTTGCATTTTTTCAAATAAAATAATGCATAAAATCAGTTGTAGTTCTATTTGGTCAAACTCATTCACAAAGTGCTTTTACAGTTTCTAAAGCTTCATCTAAATCTTCTTTTGCTTTTTCAAGTCTATCAGTTAATAATCAAGCAACATCTTCTTTTTCAAAAGCATCAAAAGCTCCTGATGTATAATCTCAAATAGCTTTTTCAACTCTTCAAAATAAGTCTTTATAATCAATAATGTATCAATATTCTTTACTTTCTCAATCTAATCTATTTACTCTCGTAATAGCCTGAAAAAGACCATGATCTCTCATTGATTTATCGATATAAAGATATGTAGCAGACGGAGCATCAAATCAAGTTAATAGCTTATCAACAACTATTAACAATTTCATTTGTCATGGTTCATCTATAAATTTCTTTTTAACTTCTTTTTCAAAATCTTCTATTTTTTTAATTGCCTCATCTTGACTTACTCAAAACCAATTTGAAAGCATTTTTCTATAAGTTTCATACTTTTCAATATTCTCAGTTTCTTCATCTCATCAAGTAGTTTCTCATTTAATACTAGCTACTGTTGGATTATAAGATGATATTATTGCACATTTTTTAAATCATGCATCCTGGAATAGTTCATAGTATTTACAAGCTTCATAAATACTACCTGCAACAAGCATTGCATTTCCTGATCCATCATATAAACGAGGTTTAGTTTCAAAATCAAGTAATATATCTGACAATATTTTAGTTAATCTTGATTTAGAACTTAAAACTCTTTGAAGTGTTCACCATTTTTTCTTTAATTGAACTAGAGCATATTCAGTTAAACCTCTTGTTTTTGCATCAAACCATTGATCAATTTTTTCTTGAGAAGTAATTCTTTGATCTATATCTCTTGCTTCATATCTCAAATCTAAAACTACTTTATCTTTAACAGCTTCATCGAATTTATATGTATGAATATATTTACCAAAAGTTTCTAATGATGTTAGCTTGTCACGAGCCAATAATGGTGTTCAAGTAAATCAAACAAATATTGCATTTGGCAAAATCATTTTCATAGCATCATGAAGGCTACCTGATTGGGTTCTATGACATTCATCTACAAATACATAAATATCTCATTTAGCTTCAAAATCTTTTGGAAGACTAGACTTTAAATCATCAATATAACCATCATAATCACTGTCATCATTTCAATTTGTTTTATTTCAAAATTTATGAACAAGTGAACATATAAGATTTTTTTCTTTTACATTTAATTGTTTTATAAGATCTTTACCACTTTTAGTTCTATAAATATCTTCATTTACTCATTTGAATACTTTTTCTATTTGATCATCTAATTCCTCTCTATCAGTTATAATTAAGATTCTAGAATCATTTATGTTTTCTAAAATCCATTTAGTAAGCCAAACCATAGTAAGACTTTTTCAACTTCATTGAGTATGCCATATGATTCATCACTCTCTTTTTTTAAGAGTATTTTGAGCTTCTTTTACTCAAAAATATTGATTTTGACGACAAAGTTTTTTAGTTCATTTATCAAAAACAATAAAATCATGTATTAATTCTAAAAATCTATTTTTATTACAAACTTGAGAGATATGTCTATCAAGTAAATTATCAATATCACTTTCTTCTTTCCAAGATAAATAATATTTTTCAGGAGTTTCTATTGATCCATATCTTAATCATTCAGTATCATTTCAAGCCATTACAAATTGAATAGTAGAAAAGAAATTTTTTATAAATAATTCTTTTTGATTATCTAGATTTTGTCTGATTCATTCACTTACTCATATTTTACTTCTTTTAAGTTCAATAACTCATAAAGCAATACCATTGATATAAATAACTACATCAGGTCTTTTTGTATTTTGACCTCTTACAGTTACTTCTTCAGCAATAGCAAAATCATTTTTTTCAAGTTTATTCCAATCAATAAGCCATACAGTTTGATTATTTTCACTTACATCTTCTTTTACTTTTACTCAATAACGAAGCATAGAATAAACTTCTTTATTGATATCATAAAGACTCTTACTAGTATCAAGAGCTACTTTTTCTAGTTTTGTTATTGCTTTATTTATGATTTTCTCAGAGTATCATCTTTTTTCAAGATTTTTAAAAAGTAAGTCATGCTCTACAGGACTTTTTCTTTCTGAATCCTCCCAATTTCAAAGATATTCATATCATAAGTAAGCTTGAAAGAAATTTACTACTCTATTTTGAGTAGCTCTTTCAATTTGTCAGACTTTTTCTAGATTCATAATTATATGGCTTAAATTTATAAAATAATTCTTTTAAGATATTTTAGATTTCTTATCAGTTTCATATTCTCATTCTGTTAAATCAGATTTTAAATAATCATCATCTAATAATTTTAAAAATATTCTTGCTTTTTCTTCACTTGTAATAGTGATTTTACCATCAGTGTCAAAATTAATTTTACTAGCTAAAAAGGGTTTACTATCAACAAAATTTTTAATTTCTTGGACTGATTTATTGAATACTTCAGAAGTTTGTTGTATTTTTATTAATTTATTTCTTAATCATTTTTTACTTTCAATATATCATTTAAATTGACCTACATCTGAAATAAATCACAAATTTTCAATTGCTTCTATTTTAGTATTAGCTCTTTTAGTAAATTCTTTTTCATATCAAAAATTTTTTTCTATTCTTTCAAAATCAAAACTTAGAACTATATCCTCTTCTTGTTTTTTATAGTATAAAAATGTAATTTGATTATTAAAGCGAAGTACTTTATCAGATTCAAATGATTTAAATTGCGAATTATCTGAAAATAATAATGCCCATTTTTCTCTATCTAATAAATAAATTGGATAATATGGAACATATAAATTACAAAATTCATTTTGATTTCAGATTTTTACAATTATTCATTCTATATTTTTAATTTCATCAATAGAAAAATTTTCTTGAATTCACCATCAGATATCTTTTATAAATTCCATCTCAGGTGTACAGTTTTCAAAATAATAATAAACATTACTAGATTCATCGTCATATTCATCAATACTTTTAAATACAACTTCATCTCATAAATATGATTTAGCTAAAGTAGAATATTTTTCAGTTAATCAATTAGAAGTAGTAACATCTATATTTATTTTTTTTATAGTACTATTATCTCAATCTTTAATAATAGCATATAAATTTAATGTTTTATTTTCTAAACTATCAATATTATTTAGAAATGTGTATAAATTATCTCTTGTTATCATTATAAATATATAAGTTAAAAAATATTATTTTGAAATAAATACAGCCTCGTCTTCTAAGATGTAATTTCATTTTATAGATCTAGTTTTTAAAATATCTTTAAAATCTTTTCTTGAAAGAATTATAGATTCAACTTCAATTTCATCTACTTTTAAACTTCAATTATAAATATTAAATCCAACTAAAGATAATACTGGATTTGATAAATATAAATTAGTTTTTATATACAAAATTCAAATAAATAATATTATTAATCACAATGATATTAATTGTCATGATTTTGTTATATCTAGGGTAATAAATGGAATTATATAAGTCATAAAATAAGCTAATTGTTCTCAATTTTTCTTTTTAATACTTTTTAATTCAACAGGAATTCCTACTATTTTCATTTTTGGATATAACCTTAAAAAAGAAATTAAAATAATTATTAAGTATATTCATAAAATTACAAATAAAGATGTTTTATTATTTATAAAAAAATCTTTATTTTGTTGTAATAATAAAATTAATATTAATGGAAACAAGGATAATAAATAAGATCATATTTTTATTAAAAGCATTTTTTATAAAATTTATAAAATAATTTATACTAATCTAATTTTTCAAGTAAGTAATTCTTGCATCATTCAATCTTTTATTTGTTTATATTTATCTCTTTTAGTTTTTAGAGCCTCAATTTCATTATCCATATCAGATAAAACTTCAGCAATAGCTTTTTGTTCTTCTATATCGGTTGGAACATTTACTATCATATCAGTTAATGTATCTTTTGTTATATAAGGAGTACTTCAAAGTTTTGCTTCAACAAAGATTCTATCTTTTAAATATTTATCCAAATAATATTTAATAAAAAATATATAATCTTTAAATCATAATAAAATATAAGTTCTTTGGTAAGCATTAAATTTTCCATTAAAATAATGGACATATCATACATTTTCTCAATTACCTGATATTAACAATACTTCTTCATCATAAATATAATTATCTATATAATAATGTTCTTTTGCACAAGTATAAAATCTAAACTTTCAATTTTTTACCATAGCATTAGCATCTAATTTTCAAGTTGTAATATTTGTGAAAGTCTTCTCTAATTTCTTTTTTTCCCATTCTCAATTGAATCAAGGTAATCTTCTTTTTCAAGTAAGTAATTCTTGCATAGCTCAATCTTTAATATTTTCTTTTTTATCAATTAATTCATCAAGTGATTTTATAAGATCTAATATGTCATTTATAGATTTTGCTATAGTATCTTGCTCATCAATATTTCTTGGTAATGGTATTTTTATATCTGATAAAACTCTTCAGTTTGTAAGAGCTCTTGTTGTATATGTACTTTTAGAAATAATTTGATTTCTAGCTAAAGATGTTCAGAAACAATATTTTTTAAATTCAGTTGAAAATAAAGAATTAAAAGGTCTAGCTCTCAAAACAAATCAGCTAAATACAGTGTCTTTAACATCTCAAGTGACGACTGTTGATATTCATATTTCTTCAACTGTTTCTGATGTACGAGTAAATAAAACATCATCTTTTTGAATTGAGAAATTTTTTAATTCATTGTTAGTTAAAAAAACTTTTCATTTAATATTTTCTTGTTTAATTCAATAAAAATTATATACATCCATGTAATTAATAATTGGTGTTCCGTATCAAAAAAATTCTTTTTCTTTATTTAATCAGTTTTTAAATTTAAATGAATCTCAAACTCTAACTAAATCCCAATCTTCAGGAATAACTCCTAATTCTGTCATTTTATATCAAGGTCTTACTTTTATTTCTTGCATATTTAAGGAGTTATTAAATACTAAATCCCATCTTTTTTAGATGATCTGTTACTTTTGACTCAAAAGTTTCTACCTGATTTGTTAATTCAGGTAGAGTATTTTTATATCTTTCTATTAATTCAGTAATTCTACCTGTTAAAGTTTGACTTACCTTATCAAGTTCTCAAGTTAAGGCTTCTTCTAATGTATGTATCCATTTATCATCTACTACAATTGTTTTTATTTCTTTAATTGATAAATCGCCATATTTATTATAAGCTAATTTATCTAGTTCATCTGATTTTTCTTTTATATCTTTATTTATTTGAGATTCAATTGAATATAAATCTAGTAAACCATGTAATATTTCATATTCTTCTTTATCAGTATTTTTGTTCAATTGTTTTAATCTTGCTAACACTGTAGTTTTTGAAATATTTCAAGCATCATTTCTAGCTTCTTCCATAATTCATTCATCTCAAGAATTTTCTTCAATTAATTCTTCAATTTGTCTTGTAATATCTTCTAATTCAGAATTTAAACTATCTATGTAATCTTGTTTATCTTTAAAATATCTGTTCACTATTAGTGATTTTGGAATCAAATCACAAGTCCATCATTTATCTATTTCTACTCATTTTTTATTTTTTTCTAGGATTCTATATGGTTTAGCTACCCATCAATCAATTCAGACCATATACATATCATCTTGCATGATTTCAGACCAATAATCCATCAAGTGTTGATACATATCATACTTACTTATTAGTTCAACATTTTCAAAAGTTATTAATAGTCATTCTGATATATCTTCTATTATTTGTTTCGGCTTAACTCATACATCTATATTTTTTAGTATATTTGTAGTTTTTTCTTTCCATGTATTAAATCTATTTTGTGTTTGTCTTCTATAATTTACAAATTCTTCACTTGAAAATATAACATCTTTTATATTTTCTTCATCAATTTTAATTTTTGAAAATCAAGGTCTAGTATCTTCAAATAGTTCAGATTTAAGATTTTTAAATACATTAAAATATTCCGACATTTTTTCTATATCAGAATTTGGGATTCATCATTTCAAATGAGCTTCTATATTTTGTAAATCTTCAAGTTCTGAAGTATCAATATATCTAGGAATATTTAAATTGTACTCATTTTTTTCTATTTCTGATAGACTTACAAATCTAGAGTATTTATCTATTTCAAGTCATTTATTGAATACATCTACAATTTTATGAAGATCCTGAGCTCTTAATCTGTTTTTATTTCCATCTTTCATAAATCATTTACTTGCATCCATCATAAAAATTCATTTTCTTTCAATTGAATTTTCTTTATCTATTATGATTATACAAGCAGGGATTCAAGTTCAATAAAATAAATTAGCAGGAAGTCATATGATTCATTTTATATATCATTTTTTTATTAAATTTCTTCTTATATCAGCTTCAGCATTTCATCTAAAAAGTACACCATGAGGTAATATTACTCATGCTTTTCAAGTTGATTTTAGCGATTTAATTATATGTAATAAAAATGCATAATCTCAATTTTTATCAGGTGGAATTCAATTATCAAATCTTGAAAATTCATCATTTGCAGGATCAAATCAGCTAGACCATGATTTTGTTGAAAATGGTGGATTTGCTACTATATAATCAAAAGTTTTTAATACTCCATAATTATCTTTATAAAATGGTTTAGATAAAGTATTATCTTTATGAATTTCAGCTGTAGGATTTCAGTGAAGAATCATATTCATTTTAGCAAGTGCTGATGTAGGACCATCTTTTTCTTGTCAATAAATAGTTAATCAATTTGGAGCTTCATCACTAGCTTTTAATAATAGTGATCAACTTCAACAAGCTGGATCATATACTGTTTGATTTTGATTTGTTGATTTATTTATTCATATAACTTTTGAGATTACTCTAGATACTTCAGCTGGAGTATAAAATTGTCATTTACTTTTTCAGCTTTCAGTTGCAAATTGCCTCATAAGATATTCATATGCATCTCATAAGATATCATCTCATTCAGCTTTATTATTTTTAAAATCTAGTTTTGGATTTTCAAATACAGCAATTAAATTTGATAAAGTATCTACCATCTCTTTTCATTTTCATAGTTTTTCCTCATCATTAAAATCTGTTTGATCAATAATTCATTTTAACTCATTTTCATCAGCAAGTTTAGCTATAATTTTATTTATTTGATCTCATATATCTGATTTTCATTTTAATGCAACCATATCATTAAAACTTCATCCATCAGGAATTACAATCAAAGCATCATCTTTTCAGTAATATTTATCTGAAACATATTTTATAAATAAAAATACTAGAACATAGTCTTTGTATTGAGAGGCATCCATTGAACCTCTAAGTTCATCACAGCTTTTCCATAAAGAAGAGTATAATTCAGATTTTTTAATTGCCATTCTTTTACTTTTGGTTATCTAATAAATTTTCAATAGTCACATCAAGTACTTTTGCAATTTTTGCAATAGTATAAACTGACGGATCTTTAATAACTCAAGTTTCAATTTTCGTTAAACTTGTGTAAGAAATATCTGCCTTTTTTGATAGTTGTTCTTGTGTTAATTCTAAAACTAATCTATATTTTTTTATATTACTTCATAGTATACTTTTCTCTTTTTCTTTTTTCATATTGCTTTCAAAATAGTGATAGTATATAGTGCTTTTATAATATATTTTTTTATAAAAATATCAAGTTAAAATTAAAATAAAAAATAGGTATTTCTACCTATTCCCTTTGACTATAAAGTGTAATCAATTCTTTTACATCAGCAATTGTAGCTGGTCTATCATCTAGATAATCATTAAACTTAAATCATTTATCTAAATTATCTTTTATAAATCCTGCGAATTTAGAATCTTTTAAAAAAATACTATTTTCTTCAACCAGCTCTTTTCAATTATCCTGAAAGTGTGGTTTATCTGTTTTCCATAAATCATATCACCAATCTATTCAACATTTTTTAGCAATTTCAGATATTTCTTTCCATAAGTAAATATCGTTTGGATAAAGTTCTTTTCAGTTAAAAGCAATATCAATTGCAAGTCATTTTGTATGTTCAGAATCTTTAGTCCATGTTACTGTTTTTCCTGGAATACTTCTTCATAAAGAGTAGAGATAATTTTGCCTTTCCTGACTTCTCCAGCTTTCAGTTATAAAAATTTTATTTCAAACTTCTTTTAAAAATAATTCTACTTTTTTTCTAAATCTAGGATTTAGTTTATCTAGTCATCTATATGTTTGTTGCATGTTAATTGTTTTTAAAATATAAAAATCAAAATGATCTTACAGCTAAATAAACAAGATTTCTTTCTAAAAATCACGATCATTCAACTTTTATCGATTCTCTTAGTGTTTTATCTGCAAAACATCTATTTGATGTTGCAAATAACTGATTTGTACTACTTGTATCAAATGTAACTCTTAGCTTTGATATTTCTTCATCAAAACTATTTCAAGTATTTAAAATCAAAATTTTTGAATCTTTTGAATACAAATAATCATGTAGTATGTATCAGACATATTTTGTTGGAGAAAATATGTTTTGTAAAAACTTCGGAATACTTCAAAAGTCAGTTTTAAATCATTCAGGTATTATTATAAAACTCAGTTTAGTTTCATAATTTACATACCATACAAATTCTTTTTTTACTTCCCAATAATCAGTTCCTGGGATCTTTTGAAGTAATCAGTTTTTATTTAAAATAGCTTGTGAATATCTCATATTATTTTGTAAAAGCTTCTAAAATTTTTTCTCAAAACATTGTTAAAACACTTAGTCATCCCATAGCTATATAAATTCTTTTATTAATAGCTGAGATTTCTTTTCAGTGTTTATCAACATCCTCTTCGAGCCTGTTTACTCTTCAGTTTGTTTTTGTAGTTTGAACTAGTATTTTTTCTAGTTTCTCAAATATTAAATCATCGTGATTTCACATATTTTTTTATTGGTTATCAAATAATTTTTGTAATTCAAGTCTTTTATTTTTCTCTATCTTAGAATAAGTTAAAACGAATTCTTTGTGCTTTAGTAATATAACTTCAGCTAAGTTATCTACTGATTCTCACTCAATACATAATTTTTCTAAATAATCAGACTTTTCTCAATTTTTAACTTTTTCAGCTTCTAAAACTTTTTGATTCCAGCTATAAACTTCTCACTCTGAATATCAACTTATTAATTTTGAATATTGGTAATCAAATTCTTTTTGAATTAATTGCTTTTTATATTCAATAAACTCTTTAGTTTTTTTCTTAGGTTCTAGAGTTTGTAAATTTCAAAAATCATCTAGTTTAAAAATATAACCTACATTTAACATTTCTTGTTGCTCTAATGTAAGAGTATTAAAATCAATTTCATTCGTCATTTTAAATTGAATTAAAAGATATTTTGTATTGTTTTCAGATACTTCAAGGATCTCAAACAGTTCATGCTACAGCTCATCAGTATGCTCAAGCAGTTCATCAAGCTCATCAAGTTCAAGCTGTTAATTGATAATTATATCAAGAGTAATCACTGTTATAAACAATTACAGACAATCATCATCAACCTCAACCACCTCATCAACCACCTCATCATCCTGGTCATGAGCTATCACTATTTCATGCTCATCAATTTCATCAAACTCATCAGTTTAATCATTTAAGAGTTACGATTCAACTTCATCAAACTTTATTTGCATAAATTACTATTATTCATCAATCTCATCATTTTATTCAACCAGCTCATCAACCAGCTCAAGATCAGTTAGATTTACTTCAACCTCCTCAACCCGAAAGTCATCAATTTTGTGGTGCAAAACTTCATCAATTCCAATTAGCTCATTGTCAGCTATTTCAATAAGCATTTCATCATGCTCCTCATCACCAACCAGCTCATCAAAGTCATCCTGGAAATCATCAAGTTCATCAAACTCCTCATCAATAACTATCTGATGCTCAACCTCAACCTCCTCAACCATATCAACTAGTACTTCAAGTTCAACCAGCTCATCAATATGCAATTCAGTTTATTGATGCATTTCATCCTGCTCATCAGTTTCATCATTTTCCAGGAGATCCAGGATACAAAACTGTTCAGTTGGGAAGTGTAAAACTTCAAGTGTTTCAAATTCAATCAGCTTTTAAAGTACCATTATTTTCAAAAAGATTATTTACTTTTATAAGTGTAGTTCATGTTCAAGTGATATTTAATGTAGCTCACTCTTTTATTATTACATTTGAATAGTTGTATTCTCAAACTGCTAGATTATAAGTTCAAGAAGTTATTATTAAATCTCAATTAGATCAGTTTCAGAAAAATTTATCAGTTCACATAGTACTTGAATCAAATAAAATTTCAGTTTCAGAAATTGCTCTAAAATCATATCCTCATATTAAATTTCAGTTTGAATCGTATCAGTAATAATTTCAAGTAACTAATGTTAGTTGATTTCAATCATAAAATTGATTAAATATTGATTCTTCTCAAATATTTCAAGTTTGTTGGCATATTCAAACGAAATTATCTCATCATTTAATTGCTAACTTATATCAAGATATTTTAAAATAAATATTTCAAGAATCACTTATCCAACTCGTTCAATTCCACTTTTTAGTTTCTCATGTAAAAGTTGATGTACTAAAATATCAAACTCAGTAATAATTTATATTATCATTTCATCAGCTTCTTTTTACATTAATCCAATATTTTTGAAAAGGTTCTAAAACTACAGGAGTTAAAAATATAAAATCTTTTTCTGATGCTGTAGTAGATATGTTGTCATATGAAATAGATTCTGAAGTTGCCAAAACTTGAGATCCTGGATTTCAAAGGTTATCAGCTCTAATTTCTATAAATACGGTATCACTTGGTGTATTAAATTTTGATAAAAATAAAATAATATTTGTTATAGGAACTTTTTGTCAGAAGAAACTTTGAGCAATTATTTGTTGACCTGGTTGTCACATTCAATGAGTATTTTGTCAGTTAATTTGTGCATAATCTATAACACTGTAGGCTTTTCATACTATTCATTCAGTTCATAACATATATTTTAAGCTTGAACTATTAACTTCAGCTTTTATTCAAATAATATTACTTCAATCTAAAACTGGTATTTTTCACTGTGAATCTGTTTTTATAAGCTGATTCGCTCAGTTAAAAACATTTCACATTTTTGTTATATTTAAGTATTCTTTTGTTGTTATAAAATCTCTTTCATCTGTAATATTTCAAGAATCAATAAAAGCTAATTTCAAAAAATTGATACTTGGATAATCACTTCAAGTTTTTATTTCTCATATTCAAGTTCCATCAGAATTATTTTCTGATCCATCATCAATTTCCACTTGATTTAACTCTATAAAAACTTTTTTAGTTCAAGTTGTATCAATAGTTAAGTTTGAGGTATTTTGGAATAAAACAGGAAATACAATACCATCTCTTACTATGTTAATAAAAGCAAATCATGGAGTAACTATTCCATTTTGTACTTCTAATCACTCAGCCACTCATGAAGTTGCTAGAGCTTGAAATATTTTTAATAAATCATAATCTTGATTTATATTTTCTCAGTTTATTAAAGCAACTCTTTGCATATTTTGAAAATAAAAAATAACTGTAAAAATATTACAGCTACTTTGTTTCCCCTCAAGGTCTTTTATATCTCAAGGTTTCTAGTTCTATTTCTTAAATCTTGTATAGTTTCTATTAAATTTAGAGTTTTTACTACTCAAGTACTAAGCCTTATTGAAACCTTATCGAGTTCTCAAGATTTATAATTTTTTTCAATAACTTTTAGTCATCCATTAAAATAAATTATATCATTTCAAGCATCAATAAAAACTTTTACAGTATCTCACAGATTTGCTACAAAAAAATCATGAGCTATAGGTGTGATCTCATACTCTTTTACTGAACTTTTTCTCTCTACAAGCAATGTATCTTTATCTCAGGAAGTAAAATATTTTTCATTTCTTCAAAACTCTAGGATACTTTCAACACTTACTGATTCTCAAGTATCTTTTTGTAGTATTACTCAGGCAATATTATCACTATCATATTCCATTTTTGCTGTATCAATAGTTCTACTTCATGGGAACTTTATATCATATGAAAATTCAACAAAATTCACTCAAGAAGTTCTATCTATTCAAATTGATTCTTTAAAATATAGCTTATTATCTTTTACTTCAAACTCATATGAGTTAAGAGCCAAATCTTTCAATATATCAAAATATGTTTGTCATTTTCTATAGCTTTTTGTAACTAACTCAGTTGCATTAGTTTCTAAAATAATTCAAAAATAATACCTGGAATTTATTTCATTTAAAATTTCAGTAAGTATTGAATTTATAGAAATATTTTCATATGTTTTATCTGAATATAAAAGCTTATTTTTTAGTAAAAAAATTTTATCATTTAGTATCACTTTTGTTTTAAATAAGTCAGCTTCAACGGATCTAATAATTCAAGAAAACATTAGTTTTTCTAAATTATTTTCTATTTTATAGATAGTTACTTCATTGAATTCTTTAAAATTTACATAATTGTTTTCAACATAGAGATTGGATACTTCAAAACTAGCAGTTGAAATATCATTTAATTTCAGTTTTACTTCAAGATTATTTACTTCAAAAATCTGAGATATATTATCTCATAAAATATTATTTATATAAATTACAAACATTATAAAAGTGCATTACGAAAATAAATATTTACACTAAAATCATTAAAAGGAATATTACCATCTTTATCTTCAATGAGCAGTTTTGTTGATTCTCAGATTCTAGTCCACATACTTCCTGGAATTCTAGAATATAAAATATTTTCTCAATTTTTTGTGACAGTATACTTTCAAGAATCAATAATTATTTTATCTCAAGAAACAGCATCAATATCAAGTCAGAAAAAAGTATTTTTAGTTAAATCCTTTATCATCAAAGGTCTATTTATTTCTCAATTAGCAGTTATCTCTATACGAGCTGAAGTTTCTATATTTCAAGAAGTATTACACTCAATAATATTATCTATTTTATTAAATGGATTAGATAGTTTTAATCACAATTTAAAACCTCAATAATGTCATTCAGTAGATGTTTTTATCAATTCATTTAAGCTTTTATAAATAGGTTCTTTTGTACTTTCTAAAACTATTCTCCATTTCCAATGACTTCATACAAAATCTTCATCTCATTCTATTATTTCAATAGGTTCTTTTATTTTTATATTTAAAATCCACTCATTATCATATAAATCCTTTATGTATAACTGTTTTTCATCAAGTTTTGATAAATCTCATTGCAGAGCAAATATTTTTTGTAAATATTCTATCTGTTCCTGATCTTTTGAAGGATTTCATATTCTATCACTTATTCATTCAAAAGTTATGATTCTAGTTCTTGCATAAGTAGGACTTACATTTCTACCATGCACTCAATCAATGTTTTCTGAATTGTCAGTTGTAGATAGTTTTCTCCAATCTTTAAAAGTATAGAAAATTCAGGAATTACTATCTTTTAAAATATCTTGTCAGTTTATTTTTGCTTGTTTAAAATCCATAAATTCTTGTTACATTCTAAATTTTAATTTATCAAAGAAAGTTTCTAAATCTACACTACTTGAAACACTTACACTTCATACATCTATCTTTTTTGAATAGTTATTATTAACTGTTTTTCACTGTCTAATCATTTCTAAATCAGGAACTATATTTGGCATTTTTTTAAGCATTTCTTGGCTTAATACATATTCTCATTTATGAACGACTCAAGCTACTTCATTTTTTCATCCATCTCATGTATAACCTCAATCAGCAAATCCATTTGAAGAGCTAGATTTTAATGCATTTAATCTCTTTTGAGCAGATATAGCATTATTTATTTGGTTTATTAAAGTAGAATATGAAGTAGATAAACTCGAAACATTATCTTTTAAAATTTGAGTTGTTATAGCTGATAGTTCTCTAGTTTTTTGATTTATCTCTGTTTGCAGATTTATTGCTTCATCTTTTTGTCTAGTAAGTTCCTCTTTTTCTCTAGCTAATTTAAGTATAAGAGCCTGTTCTTCTTCAGATAATCTTAAAAATCTTTCATCTTTTAAAATTTTTTCTATTTCTTCTTCAGTTACTCTTTTTTTCTCAGAAAAAAATTCATAAAATCTTTGTTTTCTTTCAAGTAGTTCTTTTTCTTTTCCTAGTTCTGATTCAGCTCCTATAGTTTTTTCATTTGATTCAGATATTATTTTTTGTTTTTCTCTTTCTTGATCTATAAGTATTTTTCAAATTTCAGAAGCCTGTTCATAATTTTTTACTCTTTCAAATATTTTTTGATCTATTATTTGTTGAGCTTCAAGTTCTTCTTTTAATAATAAGTTTATTTTTTCTTGTTTATTAAGTTTTTCTTCATAGCTAATATCAAGAGAAGCAAGTTCAACTTCAATTTCTTTTTTTTCTTTTTCAATTTCTAAAAGTCTTTTTGCTAATTTTTCTTGAGTATCAGTATCATTTTCTCAAAGTTTCTCATTTCTTTCTTTTACAATTAAATCTATTTTTTCTCTATATTTTTTATTACTTTCTTCTAGTTGATTATTTATTTTTCTGAGTCACTCTTCAATTTCATCATTGTATTTTTTAGTATTTTTTGCTAAATTTTCATTTAATTTATCTGATTCTTTTATTAAATCATTATAAGTTTTAAAACTATTTTCTAATCAGTTAATACTTTCTTTTATCTCGTCAGATGCTTGAGCTCATGACTTTCACATTTCTTTTGATTTTCATCCTGTTTTATCATAAGTATTTCAAAGTCACTCAATAGTTGAATTTATTTTATCAAATACTCAAGTGCTAGTTTTTCAAGTATCTTTTAAATCATTTTCATAATTATCAATATTTTCTAGCATTCTATCAAAAGCCTTTGAATTATTTGTTTTTATTTTATCCCAACTATCAGTCCAAGCCTTTTTAGTATTTTCAAGTCATTGTCAGTTTTCTAACACTAGTTTTTCCATTTCAGTATTTACTTCTTTTATTTGATCTATGGTTTTTCTTCATAAAATTTGTAAAACTACATTTACTTTATCTATTGCTGAGTTTATTATTCAAATAACATAATTTACAGCTGATTTTCAAGCTAATTTTACTATATTCAAACTTGCTCAGAAAAAGTTTCAAAGTCATGTTCCAAGTGTTTTTATAGCTCAGAATATACTTCATAAAACTGTGTTTATGATTATATAAATAGCTTGAAATCCATTTGATATTGCCATTGCTAAAAACTTAAATATTTTGAAATTATCTTGAGCCTGTTTTTTGTTTTCTCAGGTTAAAATTCAAAATGCTTCAGTGATTATTTCAAAAACACTCATAAATATTCCAGCAATAGCTTTTCAAATATTGATTACATTAGTTGCTATATCACTTCAAAAATCAACTATTGAAGACATATTATTTTGTAAAAATCAGTTTATACTTCAAATAATTCATTTTAGAGAATCTGATATTCACATTCACATTTTAGCTCATGCAATTTGCACATTATCTACTAAATTACTCCACATTCAGCTTAAAGTTTTACTTTGTTTTTCCATACTTCAAGCAAACTTTTCATTTAATCCTGTAAGTATAGCATTTATAGCAGTTGAAGAACTAATTCATTGATTTCATAAATCTCAAAGTTGTTTTTTTGTTAATCATAACTGTTCTTCTAGGATCTTAAATATTGGCAGACCTCTTTCAGCCATCTGTAGAACTTCTTCAGTAGATAGTTTTCATTTAGCTTCAATTTGTCATAATGCTAAAATAACTCAGTTTAAATCATCTTGTCATCTACCAACTGCACTTATTGAATCTCATAAAACTTTTACAGTAGCAAGAGCTTTTTCTCATTCAAATCAAAATCATATAAGTTGCTGTATTGAATTTGTAAGTCAAAGTTTATTAAATGGAGTTTTCGAAGCTAACTCATCTATATCTCTTAACATTGCAAGTGCCTTTTCTTCCGATCCAAGCAAAGTTTCAAAACTTATTTTTGATTGCTCAACTTGAGCTCATAAAACACTTATTTTTTTTATAAAATCTCATATTGCATAAACACTAAAAGCCCCAGTAATAGCTCATCAAATTCATTTAAAAAATCATCATATTTTTGATGTATTATTTGAAACTTTACCAAGCTCAGTTTCAGTTTTTTTGATTTCATTTTGAAGTTCTTTAAATCTTTTGCTTCATATTTGAGTTTGGTTTAGTTCATTATTTAAACTTTTAATTTTTTCATTTAATCAACCAATGGTTTTTACAGCTTTTTCTGATTCTTGTTTTATATCTTTAAGTCATTTAGTTCAAGAGTTTCATAAACTTTTTTCTATACTAGTTCCTGCTTTTTCAAACTCACTTTTTATTTTTAATGTTGAAGATTTTATTGTATTTTCATCAACTGATAATCAAACTCTAAGTTCTCATAAATTCGACATTTTAATTAAAATTACTGAGTAAATTTTTTAATTTTCTTTTTTCAGCTTTACTATCATTTCTTTTTGGATCATACTTTTCTTCTCATGCAATTATTTTTATATCTTCAAGTAAACTATTAAAGATTCCAAGAGGTGTTTCCATCGTTTGCGAGTAACTATTTCAAAAAAACTTCATAAAAAATCATACTTTAATATGAAAATCTTTTAGAGATTCAGTATTATCTTTTTTCTTTTCAAAAAGTGTTTTAATTTCTAAATCTTCTATGTTAAATAATTTTTCAATAATTACTCTTGTTTGATCTTCATTGAGAGTGGGGATATCTTTATTGAACTCTAAAAAAATATCTTCTATAAACTGCTCTATATCAGATAAAGCCAGATAATATCATCCAAGAGTTAGTTCTCAGATTTTGTAGGTTTTATTTCAAATTTTTACTTTAATTTTTTTTCTCATGGCTAATAAAAAAGATCTAATCTTGCTATAAGACTAAATCTTTTTTACTTCCCCTCAAGGTCTTTTATTTTACAAAAATTTATAAGTAAAATAATGCAAAAGCCCAAGTATATCTTCTTTTATTATCGCAACTATTTCATTTTGTTTTGATAAAATCTTTTTAAATAATCATTTTAAAATCTCAATAATGTTTTGATTCTTATCTATATTTTTCATAGTTTCAAAAAATAGGATTTTATCTTCTTGTTTGAGAGAATAATTATACTCCAATCCACCAAGTGTAAAAGTATCTACACTTTCTTTTTTATAAATATCTAGGTTTATAGTTTCCATTATACAGATTGTTCATCAAATATTTCAAATACTTTATTATACTGATCAGGATATCAGATAAATTCTACAGGAATACTTGCTACTGATTCAAGGTCATCATCTTCAGGGAAATCAAAAGCAAGATTACTAGTTGAATATCATTTATAAATTTTTATTCAAAACTTTTTACCATTTTCATCAGTATTTTCAAATACTAACTCATACAAATTTAATGCTTTTAATAATTCCTCATAAGTTAAAGTTTTTTTTGCATTTGGAGTAAAATCATAAGTAATTTGTATATCTCAAGTCTGAACAGATTTAAAAATCAAGTAAGTATATCAAATTTCTCCATTTATTCAGTTTCACAAGTAAGTTGTATATGAGGTAGCTCCTACTGTAGTTCATCAAGCTTTTACACTTGTTATTGTAATTATAGAATTATTTCAGTTTTTATTCTTTAATTTTATAGGAGTATAAGCAGTTCATACTTCTCAGTAACTTTCATCAGTTTTTGTCTGAATAGTTCATGGTGTATTTGTTAAATCTCAAATACCATCAATTTTTGCAAGATTATCTAAGTATAATTCTACAATTTCTGCATTGAATTTTACTTGATCAAGTTTTTTTCTAGGTGGTAGTTTTGAATTGGCAAATTTTAACTGAGCTAATAAAAATGATACTTCAAGTCAGGCTCATTTTAATGCTCAGATATTTACTCAATCTATTTTCAAAACACCATTTCACATTCTGATTGACTCAGATTTTACAACTGGAGTTTGCATAAGAAATAATTAAAAAATAATACTTGCATAGATTACAAGTATTATTTTTCCCCTCAAGGTCATTTCAGAATTTAAAACTTTTGATCTTTAAATACAAAGCTAAAAGTTAAAGGTTTATGTATGTAGTTTTTTTCAGGATTTCACAAATCAGGTCATAAACTCATGAGCTTTGATTTTACTCAATCTTCATTGGATCTATTAAATAATCAAACTAGCAGATCTTTTATTTCTTCCATTTCTTCCATATTTGTAGCCCAAATATCTATCTGATAAACTGATTTCCTTATTCATAAATTAGTGGTATTTCATCAAATTTCACTATAGCTTATAAAAGGTTTATCTAGTCATTTAATAGATTCAATATCTCTACATTTAATATTTTCTGATCATCAAATCTTTTGAGTTAAATTTACAAAATTTTTCATCCTATTATAAATATATTCTCTGATATTTATAAATCATAGCTCACTAGTTGGTATCATGAGAATTCTTCTTTAATAAAATATTAAAATTAGTTTTCAATACTGATATAAGCTCTTTTTCATTATCAACAATTCATTTTCTTAAAAAACTCCTTTCTTCCATTGAATCAGTTCAAAACTCAAGATGCTTTCAGTATTCTTCAGTAGGTCAAGCAATAATTCCTACTGCATAATTTGTATTTGAGAGTTTCTCCATAGATATACTTCTTTTTAGATTTCAAGTGACTCATTCATACCAATTTCAGTTTATTTGAACTGGTTTATAATGAGAACTTCTAAAAGGTTTCTTACCATCTTTTCTATCAATAGTATTTTTTGGTAATCTCTTTTTATCTCTAGGAGTATTTTCTCTTACTTTTGCAACAAGTAAATTTGATGTTATCAAGAGTGATTCATCAATACTTTTTTCTATTGCCAAAGTATCTAAGCTAAATTCTGCCATATTCTAGTTTATAAATCTTAAAATACTTTTATTATGATCATGTTCTTTATTCATGTAAACTTTCCCCCCAAATACAACCTCAAAAATATTATCATCTAAAATGACTCTATCTCATTTTTTAGGGAGTAAATCTTTACTACTAAAAAGCTCATAATCTTTTGATGTAAAACCTAGAAGTTTTGCAGAATCTAAAAAATTATCTCAAATATTAAGTCATTTTTCTAAAATTATTCATTTAAAACTTACTTGAGATGATGATGACCTTACATCTTCTCAGTATTTGTTTGCACTTTTAACATAACTCTCAAGAATTATCTCTTGAAAGGCAAAGCTAAAATTGTCTATAAAAGCCATAAGTTTTTAGATTAATCATTTAAAAGACTTATACTTTGAGATTATCATATCGAAATTTTCTTTAATAGCTAGATTAAATCTATCTTTAATGTAAGAATCTTTTTCATCATTTGAGAAGTATGTTACAGAAAGGCTTCAAAGCTTTTGATTCTTTATATTTTTACTCTCAAATTTCTCACTATTAGTTCATTTAATTCATAAATCAAGACTCAAAGCTACTGCTAATTCCATGCAAATATTCTCGATATCTGAAGGAACTATATCAAATCAAATTGAATAGCTTATTTCTATATTTTTACTTCATTTCTGTGATTTTTCTTCAACATAGACTATATAATTATCTATGTAATCCAAAGTATAAAAATAAGTAGAATTTTTGTTTTTTATATAGATGATTTCATTTGGTTTATGATCTAAAAATAATTTATTAGTTCATGTTCCATCTATTCTTTTTAGAACTTCTTTTTTTTCTAGGTTATATCAAATTTTTGAGTCTATTAGTTTTGTAGCTTTTTCAATAATTAAAAGAAGCTTTGAATCACTACATGTATCTGTAATTCAAAGCTTATCTTTTAAGCTACCAAGAGTAGTATAATTCATAATTTCATTATATTAATCAGTTATCGATAGCTAGTTGTTTTAGTTCTTTATCAGATTTTCATTCAAGCTCTGATTCATCAAGTATTCATTCATCAACTAAAAGTTCTCAGTAATTTACATTGTCTTTAGTTTCATCTTCATTTGTCTTCTCAGATTCTATTTTATCAACAAGTTTATTCAATTCAGCAACTTTTAGTTTTTTATCATATTCAATTCCCGCATGATCTAGTATATCTTTACACTCTTTTGCAGTTTTGAGAGTTTGAGGTTCTAAAACTATATTTTTCTTTTCAATTTTTTCTTTTACAACTGAGAATCAAGCTCTTATATAATCATCTAGCTTTGATTCATCAACTTCTAGAATTTGTCACTTTTTAGCTCAGTTGTAAATTCTATTTCTATTGTTTATAACTCTAACCATATTAAATTTATATTAAAAATTAAGTAGTTTTGTTGTTTTTTACAAGCACTGTAGCTTCAGGATTTTCTATCAAAATATCAAGCTTCATTTTATACCAGAAGTTGTATCAATCAGGAGCAACTCTTTCAGGTTCTAGTTTTAAATCAGTTTGAATTCAGATGATTATATTTTTAGGATTCGTTCCTATAATATCAGCACCATCCAAGCTTACTTTATCAACTTTCACTCATACTTCTAAATCATATAAAAGTGGAGTAGTAGTTGAAATTGAACTTGCATCTATAGAAGCAATTGTATAAAGTAATTCTTTAGAATTACCATAATCAACAGCTATTGTATCTCCAGGAGAAATATTTGATCTCAAATCTGTATCTATAAATATTCAATTCGTTCATGCATCTGCTGGGGAAGTAATTGAAGCTGTAACTCAAGTAACTTTTACAGGATTTTCATTCATCATCAGTGATACTTCATTGATATTAGTTCCAGCAATCCTATTTTTCTTAGTTTCTCAATCTCATCTATTACCGTTTGGATCATTATATAATTCATCTAAGTCAATTTGAGTGTCAGGATCATGGAAGAACTCAAAATCTGTTTTATATTTGTTAGCTAAAGATTTTTTAGCTTGAACATATTTTTTTCTTGTAATATCTCTATTTGGAAATATTAAAGAATCTGAAGCATCAAGTACATTACCATATTTCTCAATTTGGTATTTTATACCATCAAAAACATTTAATATTCAATTTTCAGCCGATGGATCTTCTACTTTTCTACCATAAATAGCAGTTTCTACTAGTTCATTTGCTATCTTTTTTGCAATAATTCTTTTCAAATGTTCCTCAAAACTTTTTCACTCAATGTTATCATCTATTTCATCATCAGATAAATAAAAGAATCATTCAACTTTTTTAGAGCTTAAGAATATTGAATCAGTTTTGACTTTGTATCATTGTTTACCTGTTTGACCATAAGTTCTTTTTCAAGCACCTCAAGGCATAAGGAATTTTCCATCAGCTATAAGTTTTGCAATTTCTTTTGTAGGTCATGTCATCGTGATAACTCTAAATTTCTTTAAAAGTCATTCTGATTCATCTTTTACAAAATCAATAAACTCTTTAGCTTCATCATTTTTCCAATGAAAATTTACAGGAACTCAGTTTCAATCTAATGTAAAAGCCTTTTTTAGATCTTCAGTTTTATGAGTTCTTTTTTTAAGTTGTATAGGCATTTTTCTAAAATATTAAATAATAAATTAATCTATTTTTGAGATCCTTTGATCTGTTAAAACTTTTTCTATACTTTCAACTCTATCTATAGTTGTATCAAGAGCATCAGATATTGTTTTATCATCATTTTCTTTTTCTTTTTTTATCTTTTCTATATCTCAGGTAATTTGTTTTATCTGATCCATAAATGAAGATACATCATTTGATGATAAATACATATCTACATATTTTTTAATAGCTTCTTTTCAGCTATCAGTTTCAAAGTATTTTGAAATACTTTCCTCTGAAGTATTATCATTTGATACTTCTTTTGTAATTGAGGTTTTCATTTCTGAAGCTTCCTCAAATTTCTTTATTGCTTCATCTGATTTATCTTCTTTTAATAAAGATATACCATCAGCAAACACTCAAAAAAATTTTTCAAGTAGTTCTTTCATAAGTAAAAAATTAAAAATTAAACATTTATAGACTAGTTTCTTTATCTTTCCCCTCAAGGTCATTTCAAATTCTTGAGTATTTTTTCAAGTTTTTCTTTTTTCAAATCCTTTTTTACGGTTTTGAAAAGTGCAAATTTATTCTCAGCCTGTTCTACTGCTGGAGTATTATTTTTGCTTACTAGACTTATTCAATCTACAAATACATTTTTTATATCTCTAGGCATTTTTATTTTGTTAAACTATAAAATATCATTCCATTGATACTCAGACAAAATCTCAAGCTTTTACACTTTTATAGAGTGATTCCTCCAAGAATTTGATTCATACATACCAACTTCATTTTTTAACGATAGTATCTCAAACTATTATATCATTTGGAGCTATGAAATTTTCTACAAATTGATATTTAGCCTTTTCTATATGAGTATTATCTTCATGATCTATGTTTAAAAATTTATTTTGCATATTAGCACCAAAATCGTGAGCTGTTTTGATTATTTCTTCAGAAGTAATAACATCTCAATTTCTATCCTCAATATCAGGAGTTAAAACACAAAAACTCACAGTTTTATGTTTATCATCAGTTTTTAATAGTTTTATCATTACAGATTTTTAGGAAATAAAAAACACTACTTGTATTTTAGTAGTGTTTAAGTTCCCTGAAAGGTCTTTTAGTTAAGAATATATTCTATAAATTTTTTTCAAATAGAATTTAAATTATATTCATCTCTTGTAGTAATTCATCAAGAACCAATTCATCATCATGACATTTGTATATGATATGAAAAAATACCCAAATTACTTACTTGCTTTTTTAATTGATGATAATAATCACTCTTTATTGCAAATTCTTTATCATCGGAAAATTTTTCCTTTAAATATATATTTATAAAATTAGTTAATGGATTATGTCATGTAATATGTGGAATATCATTTCATTCTGTTCATGTAAATTTTCATTCTTTACGGAGCTCTTTAAATCTATTTAATTCATCATCAAGTTTTTTGTTAAATAGTGGTTCTATATTTAATTTCAAAAACTTTAAAAATTCTATTTCTTCAAGTGTACAAATTTTCAATATATGCAATATTTTTTCAAGCTCAAATTCATTTTTATCTTCATCTTTAATCTGTGTAAATCATAAAAAAATATTTTTTATATAGTTTCTTTTTTCTTTATTTCTTTCTTTAATATAAGATTCAAAAACTATCAAAAATCCATCTTTAAATGCTTCAGTTTGAACTATTTCTTCAGTAAATGCTTCAGGATTATCTTGTATAAATTTTATAAATTCATTTAATTTATCTTGGTTATATTGTAAATAAACTCAAAATAATCAAATTGCACTTATAATAGCTAATTGCCAGTATGGATTTACAGTAATTAAAGGCATTATTATTGTAGTCAAAGCTGGATTTCAAAATTTATCAATAGTAGCAATAATTCAGTCTTTATTCATAAAAAATATTTAAGTATTATTTAGAATTAATATACTAAAAAATTTAAATAATTCAACTCTCAGGATTCACAATACTATAATCAGTATAGCACCTACAATTAAATCAATGTGGAGCATGGTCTGTCCCTGTTCCTGGAAATAATTCATCTTTTGGAATCCATCAAGCTTCCTCATTGATTATATGAGTTTCTCTAGCATTACTATCTCACTGAGTAATACTTCTTTTGTATCAAGTTACTCAAAAATGCTTTGTATATTCATCATGTTGTTTTCTTGATCAAGATTCGTAGGCATTTCATACTTCCATCACTGCAATTAAACTTGATCTATAAGTTGAATACTTTAAAAATTTTTCATCAATTTTCTTAGCAATTTCTTGCAAAGTATTTCATTTTGAGATTCAATACTCAATTATTTTTGAGATTTCTTTTTGTGTAGTTTCATCTACTTCACTTATAAGTTCTCAAGCTCTAGTTTTTGCATATTCTAACTGATACTCATTGCTTATTCAAATATCTAGAGTAACTCAAATACTTTCTAATTCTTTTTTTGATTTTGATTCCTGTTCTAGTTGTCAAAGTAAGACTATTACTGATAGTTTTTCTATAAGTTTCTCAGTTATTTTTGAGTTATTAGATTTTTTTATATCTTTATTATCTTTTAGCTCATTTATGTATTTCTTAGCTTCATCATCAAAGTATTTATTAAAAAATTTTATAAAATCATAAAACAATTTCATAAATTCTTTTGATTTTACTTTTTCAAAATCATCTACGATTTTCTTTACTAGTTTTAGTTGTTTTTTCATAGTCATATTTTTGATAAAAAATTTCACCACTTACTTGTGTAAGTTTCTTCTAGTTCTTTTTCAATACTTGCAAGTTCTGAATCTTCTTTATTAGAGAATTCACTTCATCATGAAGTTTGAAGTTCATCTCATCAAATAATTTCTTCAAATCACAGTTTAATTCTTTCTTCATTAGCTGTAGTGATTCAAGCTTTTTTGTATCAAACAGCAATTCTCATTTCATCGACTCAATTTTTTAAATCTACTTTATTAAACTCTATTTCATTTATTTCTTCTTCAGATATTTTTGATAAAAATATATCTTTTTCATCACTTCTTTTCCAAGAAAGTAGTTGAGTTTTTAATTGTCTTAGTATCTTAGATTGAAGTGGAAGTATTATATCAGCATAAAGAGTTTCAAGTGCAACTTCAGAGTTAGCTCTATTAGAATTTTTAGAAGATAACAAATCAAATGGAATATTTGTTGATATTGCTATATCTTCTTTTAATTCTCTTTTTAGTGCTATAAATTTGTCAGGATCAATCTTTGTTGATAGATCTATTTTTCATATTTTTCAGGTAACAAAAAGAGTATTATGAGAATTATCTATTCATGATATTTTTGTTTTTATCATTTCTTCTATTTTTTCTATTTGCTCATCAGTTAGATTTCAAAGTTCATCATACAGAATATTTGGTTCTATATTACCTCCAGCAAAAAAGTTTTTATAATACTTAGTGATGAAAGCAAGTAGAACTACTTCATCAATACAAGAATTGAATAAACTATCTCAATAATGTTTATCTCCAAGTGATCATCTTTTAAAAAATAAAACTTCATTACTAGAAAATGGAACTTTCTTTATTCATTTTTTACTTCTTTGGTAATAAGTAATATCTTTGGTGTTTTTTGATGCTTTTCTGATGCTAGGAGTAAGTATAACTTCAAATTCCAATAGATTCTCAGTTTTTCAGTTTTTAAGTCTTTCAGAGAAAGAATTTCAAAAAGTTAATAGATTTTGAGCTATAATATCTATATCAAGATTTTTAAGCATGTTATCAAGTTCTTCATTATCTGTTTTAATAAATCAAGCATCAACTTTTGAAGCTATCTTTTTCACGATTCAAGATATAATAGAGCAATTATCGTAAGCATATAAAAGTTCTTCAAATCATACTTCAGGTTCTATTACTCAATCATTGCTACTAAAAAGTTCATCTGACTTATCATCTACTTGTTTTGAAGTTCAAGTTTTAAACAAAATTATTTTATTTTTATCTGACATGTTTTTTGATAAAAAAATAAAGACTAGCATTAGTATCTAGTCTTTACCTTTCCCCTCAAGGTCTTTTATTTTATATTCCTGTTTAGTTCTATGATATCATGCAGACTTGCAACATACCATCTTATTTGGTTTGATTCACTTTCACTAAATTCATATAGTTTTAAAAGTTCTCTTAGGTAGTATGAATTAAACTTAGGAGCTACATCTCAAGATTCTATTCTTGTTATTTCTCTTTCAGTTCACTTTATAATCTTAGCAACTTCTTTTTTTGAAAGTAATTTGCTTTCTCTTTTTTTCTTGAATAAATTTCAAAGTATACTTTCATCACTCTTTAACCATTTCTTCATATTTTCTTCATAAAATTCATCTCGTTTTACTTCAAAATAATCATACAAAGTATCAAGAGTTTGTTTGGTATACTTCTTATTTTTATATCAATTCTTGATTGAGTAAATTGCCTTACATCATATTCAAGTATCTTCTCTGAGTTTTTTTATTGTATTAACATTTAAAAACTCAGTTATCTTTTGTTGTATTAAACTCATAAGTTTATATTAAAAAGTTCTAATTTCTCATCATGAAAATGGTTTGAAACTAAAAACCATACTATCAACCAGATCATCATGTTCATCATTCGGAAATGCAAGTAATTGATTTTCTAGCTTAGATACTTTATCACTATCAGAGTTAAATTTTATTAATCATCTTTCAAACTCTCACTGATATTCTCTTAGTCTAGTAACCTTATCCTTTTCTGAGTTTAAAACCATTACTGCTAATCATCTTTTTTTAAGCATTCTAGCAAGTATTAGTCATCCATTGTTTTGCTCTATATAAATCAAGCTACACTTATATTTTCTATATAAATCCACAACCTTATTGCAAAATCTATCTTCATCCTTGTCTTCATCTTCAAAAGCTACTGATTCTAAAATATATTTATGGATTTCTCAGGCATATTTTTCTTGAGCTGTTATTGTTAATCACATTGCATCAGTTCAAGTTTTTTCAGAAAAAGCTGGATCTATACCGAATACAACTCTATAAACTTTTGGGAGAGTATAAAAATATTTAATATCTGATCTTTTAATAATTCTTTGTCAGTTTTTATATGCTATCAAATTAAAGTTTTGATTATATCAAATAGAACCATCTCTTCTTTTAGTTTGAAGTGATATAAACTTATAAGCATCATCAGTTATTCATTTATTTTTTATCATTGCTTCTTCATCAGTAGCAACAAATCTATCCCATGTTATTTTTCATTTTATTCTTATTGGAATCCAAAATATTTTAAAATCTTTATTTCACTCAAAAAATTTTTTAAGTCTAGGAACTCTACCATCTTCATTAATAACATTTCACAAAAATATCTTTTGAGCAAAAGCATTTAATCAACCAAACACTTCTCAAGTTAAAAATCTTATATCTGATTCTATCAGTTCAGGATTTTTTGTGTTTTTATGAGTATCTATGTCATCAAATCAAACAAGGTCAGGTCTATGAGTTCTTCAATCTCTTCAGAGGAATTTCTTTCATCTAGGACTTTTTCAGATACTCATAGCCTGAACTTTTATATTTCAATCAATCATAAATTCTCAAATAGTTTTTTTAGTTGGTTCATTTTGCTTTCTTCATTCAGGTGGAATATATAGGTGTCAAAAATCGTGTATCAATAACTCATTGGTTTGAAGTATTATTATCAAATCAAGTAGTATTGACTTAGCTTGTTCTATTTCAGAGTTGTAGTGCATTATGTACTTTTTTCTTTTATAAACTATGCAGTAAACATAGTAATAAGTTAAAAACATTGTTTTTGCACATTCTCTAAATCAAACAAAAAATATGTTTTTCATAGCTTGTAAATCATCAATGTATTCATGATGAAACAAAGCTAACGGATGTGTAAACTCATTTGGGAAATAATACAGACAAAAAGAAAGAAAATCATTTTTAAAATATTCCTTTCTTAAAAATATTTTATCAGGATTTGTGAAAAGATAATGGAGTAATTCTTTATTTCTTTTCATCTCAACTAATATTATTTTTTAATATTTTTTCATAAATAACTTTATCTTCATCAGATAATGTAAGTGGACTTCATCATTGAAGTTGAAGTTTGTTTGTAAAATCTTTATCTCTCATGGTAAGCCACCATTTAGAATCAGCAGAATCTCATTTTTTTATATTAGCTCAAATATTCAATCTAGCCTGTAGAGAAATACTATTTTTAAGTATCTCTTTTTCCTCCAAAAATTCAGGATTTTCTTGCTGATGTTGGTATAATTTACTAGGCGATATTTGGCTAAAGTAACAGGCTTGTTCGTCTGTCATACCTACTGCAAAACATAGCTTTAATTTTTGGAGTGTCACATCTGTCATAATTGGAGGTCTTCATGCTCAAATTTGTTTATTTTTTTCTTCTTTTGTTGGTAGATTTTTTGAGATATCTTCTACTACTGATTCTTTTTGTTTTAAGGTAACTTGAGAAAGTTTTTTCTTGAGCTTTTTAGTACTCATTTAAAATATTGTTAATATCTAAATCTCTTGTGAGAGATAGAATTTTCTTTTTTCAGTTTGTCACTTCATGATATCTTTTGATTATAGTTTGAACAAATACAGGATCTAACTCCATTGTATAGCAAGTTCTTTTTCTTTTTTCACAAGCTACAAGAGTAGATCCACTTCATCAAAACAAATCAACAACATTATCTCAAATTTTACTAGAATTATTCAAAGCATATTCTATCAGCTCAACTGGTTTTTGAGTAGGATGTACATATTCATTTACATTTGCTCTTCTCATACTCCAAATTGTTACTTTTCATTCAGCTTCAGCATCACGAGCTCTTTTTAAAATATTTAAAAGCTCTTTATCTGTTTTTCATTCTAAGGTTTCAATTACAGTTGAATGAGTTCTATCTCAATAAAAATTTGTTTTACTTCATTTTACAGAGCAATAAAAAAATGGTTCATGTTTCCATCTGTAATCTCACCATCAAAGTGCTGAACTTGGTTTATTCCATATAAGCTGATTTTTTATATCAAATCAATTATGTTTTAATGCTTTTTCGAAGATAGAAGCTGTGGAAGTAGAATGGAAGACATAGACTCAAGCTTCCTTTATGCAAATTTGTTTGTAAACATCAAAAGTATCATTTAGAAAATCTAGAAAATTCTCATCACTCATGTTATCATTCTCAATTTTTCTATTGGTTCAGGTGATTTTTCATTGTCATTTATAATTTACATTATAAGGAGGATCTGTGAATATCATAAAAGCTTGTTCGCTATTCATAAGCTTTTTAACATCATCAATTTTAGTAGAATCTCAGCACATAAGTCTATGTTCTCAAAGTTGAAATATATCTCAAAGCTTTACTATGATTTTTGTTTCATCAATAAATGGAACTTCATCTTCAATATTTTCATTATAATCCTCAGATTCAAATAAATTAAAATTCAAATCAAAATCTAGATGATCTATTAAATCAATAGAAAAATCTCATAAACTCGCTAACTCAATTTTAAGATTTTCAATATTAAAATCAGCTAGTAAATTCGTTGTATTATCTCTAATCCTATAATCCTTTTTTTGCTCTTCACTTAATCAAAAAACTCTAACTACTTCTATCTTTTGTATTCAAATTTTTTCAAGTGCTAGAGCTCTTCAATGTCATGCTAGGATTATATTATTTTCATCTACTACAATCGGAGCTATGTATCAATCCTTTTGTATCGATTTTACGATTTCTCATACATCTTTATCAGTATGAATCTTATTATTATTCTCATAAGGAATAATCTCAGAGAGTTGTAATTCAATAAACTCTTTTTTTAAGTTGGTATTAGTCATATTTTTTTCATAAAATACTATTAATCATATTTGTTAAAATTCATGGAGTAAGTTCTTTATGTTTGTTTTTCTCTTTCCATCATCAAACTATCTCTCTTAATTTTCTTTTTTGATCTGAATTTAATTCATTACTCATATCTTCAATCATCACTTTTTCTTTATTAACTCAAACAATTGGCGAATGAATAAAACTTTTTAATTCTCAATAAAGATATTTAATACTGTTGCAGTTTTTTACTTTAAAATCATCATCTAAAATGAGCTTTAATCTTTTTATAAACTCTTCTTTTCATTTTGTTTTTATAAAATTTACAAAGTGTTTTCAATAGATTCTTTGCCATTTTTTAGATTCTTTAAAATCATCTATTCAAATTCATCTATATAAAAGTGTTAAAACAGCATTAATTTCAGTATCTCAATAATCTCAAATTTCATTCAATTCAGAACCTACTTCTTTTTTTTGTAACTCTTTAGAGTTATTATTACTTGTATTATTAATACTTGTAATATTATCTTTGGTGTTTTTGCTAATGGTCGATTGGCATTTTTGCAATTCCACGGTTGGTGTTTTTGCTAACCGTATTTTTCTATCTATAATCTCACATCATCTATACTTATATTCTAAGTTTATATATCATAAATTAGATAATTTTTTTATCTTTTTACTTACACTAGTTTCATGTATTTTTAATTTGGAAGCTAGATGGAAATTACCTGCAAAACAATAACCTTTTTCAGCAGTTAAGCTCGATATATATAATAACAAAGGTAACTCTGATTTTATTTTATTATCAAAAATCCAATCATTATCACATATTGCATATCAATTTTTTAGCATATTAGATCTTGTTATTGTAATATTCGAGCATCCTTTTTTCTTCAGGATCAGGAATATCTAAACTCAAGAAATCTCTAGCCCATACTCTTATTTGTTCAATAAAAGAAGTCATCTCTTTACTATCTAATTCTTTGGTTGGTTTTATATAGTTAGTTTTAAACTTGTAAGAATACTTTCTCAAAAACTTAGCTTTAAAAATTTCTTTTAATTCTTCAGCCGTATGTCATGTATCTCAATAGTCAGCGATAAATTCAAAAATTAAATGTAAATAAGAGTTTTGAGGAATTGAACGGGAACGAGAAAAGGCTTTTACTTTGTAAAGCCTTTTTCTTGCAGTTTGTAGATATTCTATAAGTTCCTCATTAGTACCTATTTTCATAGCCTAAAGCTGAGAGTGGATGACACCTCAGGTTCATTTTTTTCCTCAAATTCTTGTTTTAAAATAACTATTTCTTGAAGTTCTTCTTTAAATTTTTCATTAATAGTTTCTTCTTTAGATATAATATCTTCAGGATAATCCCATTTTTTCTTTTGTATGTAGTAAAAACTTCAAATTCAATCTTGTTTATAGCTATCAACTTTTTTATCTTTCATCTCTTTATCAATTTCATCTTTTAAGATAGCTTGTTTATCAAGAATATCCTTTTTTTGTCTTTCAAGTTCAGCATATTCTTTCATTTTTGAAGTATCTATTTCAAGTTGTCATTCCTGAGATTCTAACCATTTTTCATACTCATCATTCATATCTTTAAAGATTTTTGGAATCCTTTTTCTCCATTTTTTTACTTCTTTTGGATCTATATCAACTTTGAATGTTTTAATTTCTCAAGTTGGTATTATATTACCATTTTCATCTTCACTCGTTACTATCCAATCAAGATATGCAGTTTTTGGTATGATTCAAGATTGCTCTTCTATCATAAGTGCATAGAAATATAATTGTCAGTGGTTATTAGCTCTATCTTGATCCCAAGTCTTTTTTCATGTTTTAAATTCTCTAAAAGTATGGAGTCAATCATCTACTATATCAGGACAGTTATCTATAAATCCAAGACAGCATATTCCATCAATAAATTGTTGTAATTTTTGCTCATATACTGGGAAGAGATCAAATTGGAAGTTTAGGAGTTTTTCTACAAAATCTTCATTTTCTGATATCCTAGAAATTATCTCTTTATATGTTTTAACTTTCCAAGCTTCAACTTCTTGAATCTCTCAATTTCTATCTTTTGATATAGCTCTTATAATTTCATCTTCATCAAAACTTCATAGTTCTATAATAGTTCAAAGTATTTTTCAAAATAGTATTTCTTTAGTTTCGAAGAATGGTTCTTCTTCAAAATATGTTTTTATAAATTGTGATCTAGATGTTTCAAAAGTATTTATCTTAGACCAACTTAAACTTTTAATTTTTCACATGGTTTTTATAGTTAGGAGGTATTATTTAGATTTCTTTGGTTCTTCAGGTATGATTTCAGCATCAACTATATTTTCATTTATTTTTTGCTTAATTTCATCTTTTAGACCTACAAGTTCTTTTAATTGATCTTCAGATAAATAATCCTTTGATTTTTTCCTTTCCTTGTTTAGTTCTATAAAAACTTTTCTAAGTTCATCTTCATTTTTTACAGCCATCATTTTATCATAATACACTTCGAAGTTTTTTTCTTGATCTTCATTATTTGTTTTTGGTTCATTAGGTGTATTTTGATTTTCAGGAATCTCTTCACTTTCATCATAAGTTCATGCAAATAATTCCTGGAATGTTCATCTTAATCATTGAGCTTCAGCTACTTTTTTTATCATGGTAGCAGGTTTTTGCTTCCATACACTTTGATTTGTATTGTATTCTTTTATGTCTACAAAATTAAACATTGATTTTGATGATCATTTTCTTTTTACAATACAATATGCTCATGCTAAATCTCATCTATTTGTAATGTTATATTTATGTTTTACTTCTCAGTTTTCTACTTCAAAGACATCATTTGAATATACAGCATCTACAGTATGGTAATCATATTCTTTATTTGATTGAGCTGATTTTCTATATCAATCCCTACCTATAAATATATTTGCAGGTTGTCATTGATATTTTACAGCCCATATTTCTCTTAAAAATGGATTTAATGAAGTTGCTTTTCCAATTCATACAAAAGTGTTAAATTCATCTTCAGTAAGTTTTGGTGCAAACAATTTCTTAACCTCATCTAGTTTATTTTGGTCTTTCCAAAGTTGTAAATCACTCATAAGTTTGATTTTATTAAATAAATTAGTATGATGTTAAGTGCTAATTGACTTTTTAAAGTTGATTAGTTCTCACGGAAGAGTCTCTTTTTTAAGAGGCTTTTTCTTATAATCATTTTTCATAGCCTTAAAATTAGCATTTAACATAAATTGTTTTTATTGAGGTTTACTCCTCAGTAATTCCATACTCATTTTCCATTGTTATGATCTTATCTCATAATTCTAGGAGTTTTGAATATTCTTTATCACTCATTTCAGTTTCATTTGAAAGCTCGTAATAAATTTTTCTAAGCTTTTTAAAAAGCTCTATTTTTTTCTCTAAATTTCTCATGGTTCTAGTTTAAATTGTAAATCTTTATACTTTTCTAATTCCATTTCAATAAAGGTATTAATGCAATACTTAGTATTTACCTTAGCTCTAGAATCAGAAAGTCTATCTACAAATTCTACAAACCTGCAAAATTTATCATTTTCAATTGCTTTTAGAACTTCAAGTTCTCTTTTCATAGACTCATATTTATCATGGTCTACTGTTATGGTGTGTTGCATAGTCAATTGTTACAATATAAATTAGCTTGATACTCTAATTGTTCAACACAGTAATCAGAGTGTCATACCAATCAGATAATTAGTATTATCAATATTAGTATCCAGACGATGCAATGATCTTCTTTTAACCTTTTTCTCATATATTTTCTTCATTACCAAATAAATCTAAAATGCTATACTTATTCTTTTCGGTTTTTCACTCTATTTCATTTAGTGCTTTAGTGAGTTCCCATTTAGTATTCCATCTAGGATTTGTGTATTTGCTAATGTGGAATCTTATAAGATAAGGTTTTTTCTTTAGTTTTTTAGCGAGTAATTCAACTAAAGTTTTATCTTGAATTTTCTTTTCAATTAATCTCATATATAAATGTTAAGTGGTATTAAGTATCAGGTTGTTTTAAAATTTCTATTAATCTTAATAGATCTCTTTTTACAAACTCATTTTTAAAAGCATTTCTTATTTCGTTCTCTTCTAGAGGTTCATCGAGATAAAAAGCACAGTTAATCCACTTCCATTTTCTATCTTCAGTTTTCATCTTTTTAAATTTATTACTAGTATAACTTAATTAGGTTATAGTTAAATTCAAAAAAATATTAATTGTCTGTATTCAGGTTATGTTAAAGATCACTGGCATTTCCGTAACATCAATATAACCATATTTGTGTATAATGCAAATTTTTTTATAACTTTTTTATACCTTTCAGCAATGTTTTTATTAAAAAAGTATTGACTTTTGAGTTAATAAATATATTATATTACCGATAATGGTTATATTACTTAATAATAAAAAATGTTTAAAGAAAAAATAGTAAATATAGATGCTATATGTAAGTATCTATGAAATGCAATTTATAGATATTTAGAAGAGAAAGAACAGACTGTTATGTGATTAGCAGATCAGTTAAATAAATCTCAACCTTATATTAGCGATTTACTTAATGGGAAGAGAAATACATCTAATTTGGATATTTATAAAAAAATGGCTCTTACTTTATGAATGAGAGAATCTGAGTTTGATGAGTTACTAAAAAAAGCTAAAAAATATGAGTATGAAGTTACTACTTGAGAAACTCTATCAAACTCATCTGATTTTTTAAAAAATCTTAGCTTATCTGATCTTAGACTTGCATTATCTAGAGAATTTGGAACAAAAGATGAAGATGTTCTAAATGATATCATGGCTTATGCTAGATTTAAAATTGAACAATGAAATTCTAAATTCTTAAAGGATCTATTAGATAAATAGTAATTGTTTTTTTGAATTTGATCTTATAGGTGTTCTAAGAAAGCACTATTTTAAATGTACTAAAATTTGGATTATGAAGGAATTTTTAGACAAGTATAAAAACTATAATTTGCCTATAGATATTGAATCTATTGTTTTAAAAGTTTGACTTAGTATTGATTATTTTGGTTTTGATAAAATAAACGGATTTATAAGTTGAACTACTATTGTAATAAATAGTTCTTTAAATTTAGCAGAACAAAGATTTACTTTAGCTCATGAATTATGACATTATATCGATTGAGAGATTTGAGCTTCTAGTGGAATATTTGCATGTAAGGAACTAAAAGAAAAAAAGGCAGATGAATTTGCTATGAATTTACTATGCCCAACAAAACAATTTAAAGAATTATGGGAAGAATATCAAAATGTGCCAACAGTAGCACAATGTTTAGCTGTTCCTGAATCTTTAATATTTAAAAAATTAAAACATATCTATTGATAATATGAAAGTAGTAATTTATTGTAGAAAATCAACTGATAGAGATGATATGCAAGTTCAATCTATTGATACTCAGCTTTCATGGTGTCTTGATTACTGTAAATTAAATAAATATACAGTAATTGAAACTATTTTGGAAGCAAAAAGTGCAAAACAACCTTGAAGAGAATGATTCAATAAAATGATTATGATGTTTGAAAAATGAACAGCTGATATAATCATTACTCAGCATTTAGATAGGCTTACAAGAAATGCTGTTGATGAGTGAACTCTAAAATGGTATGCACAATCTTGAAAAATAAAACAAATTCACTGTAAGGAGTGAATTTTTACTTGAGATCAAGTTTTAATGCTTTCTATTCATTTTTGATTTTCAAATCAATATATTGTTGATCTTAGAAAAAAAGTTATGGAATGAATTGAAACAAAAATTAAATGATGATGAATTGTTTGACCAGTACCTTTATGATATGTAAATAATAGAATTACAAGATGAGCTGATGTAGATGATTGAAATATGCACTATATTCAAAGAATTTTTGAATTAAGGTCTGATAATGTACCTTTAAGAAAAATTGTAGATATTTTATTCGAAGAAGGTTTCAGGACTAGAAAATGATGAAAAGTTACAAAAACAGTAATGGAAAGAATGGTTAAAAATCCTTTTTATTATTGAGTTATAGAATATGCTGGAGAATTGTATGAATGAAAACATCAAGCTTTAATATCTAGAGAATTATGGGAGAAAGTTAATAAAATATCTAGAGGGGTTACTTATGTATACGATAGGGACTTATCTCCTCTTAAATGAAAAGTTTTTCATAAAGAAAGTGGTAAAAAATTAACAGTATCACTATGTAAGAAAAAGTATGTTTATTTTCATTTACACAGTGATACCAAACTTAATTTGTGGTATAATCAAAAAGAAATAGTAAAAGTGTTTGATGAAAATTTACACTTATATCGTATTCCTGATGAATATAAACAAGAAGTTAAAGAATGAATTAAAGAGTATCATTTAGAGGAAATTGAAAAAACTCAAAAAACAAGACTTGGTTTAGAAAAAAGATCAAAAAAATTACAAAATGAAAAGACCTCATTAATTAAAATGAGATCTATGGGAGAGATAAGCAGTGAAGAATTAAATGATTCTAAAAATTCTATTGTTAATGAATTAATGGATATAAATGAAGAATTAAACAAATTAGATCAAAAAGATGATGTTCTTTTAACTAATTTAGACAATACCGTCGAACTTCTGGTTGAGCTCTATGACAAGCGGAAAAGCTACAGTTATGAAAAGAAGTTGAGAGTTATCAATTTTATGGTCGTCGAACTCGTAATTGACAACAACAAAAGGCTTTGAATAGTGGAAAACCAACTCTTCAAAGCCCTTCGTAAGCTTAATGTTCATAAATGGTGGAGCTAGTGGGATTCGAACCCACGTGTCAAGAGGCCAAAGAAATACATCTACTATCATAGTTTGTATTTATATTCTCGTGTATGAAGTACAAACAAAAAGTACACGAGAAAATTTAATCTGTTAATATTTTTCTAAAACAAGATTAAATCAAAACCGTTTCAGAAAAAACTCTTATTTAATAAGTTTATATCTCTCCAAGAGTGGGGATTTTTATAAACTGTGTAGCAGACCAATCGGTGCTCATCACTAAGTGAAGGCTACTAGTTGATGCTAATATAAATTAAGCAACAACCATTACTGGAGTTTTTAAACCAGTAGCAAATCTAGCTAGGCTAGCTTTTGCTCTTACAAAAGTGTTTGCATTTATGTTTGTTTGTAATTGATTATGGAAGTCACAAACATCTCCCAGATAGCATATGACCCGAGCGATTCTCTCGATAGAAACCAAGATTAACCCCGTATCCATATAATATTCATTTAATATAAAAAGTAAAGATAAATTTACTTGACATTTGTCTTTTTTGTATATATTATATACCAATTAATAACTAATAACAATTAAATATGAATAGATTTGAAACTATGTTAGCAGCAGCTATATTATCTATTAGTCCATGAGTTAATGCGGTAGAATATGTACTTGATAGAACTGCAGGTTATGTTGAAGAGGTAGTAAATAAACCTGTATTTGATACTGAAAATGCTTGAAAAAAAAATGGGTACCTATTGATGAATATGATGGTTCTAATAATTATAATATTCCCAAAGTTCAAAATTCTTGAACTATTCAAGATATACCAGATACAAATAATATAAAATTTGAAAGTTCAACTAAATTTGTTTGAAAAATAGAAATAGACAATTTCTGTACTTTTTTCAATTTAAGCGATTGTAATGATTCATGAGAATTCGTAGCAAAAGTAACTGAGTTACAATCAGAATTAGAATTGGTCGAAGATGGAATTTTATGACCTAATACATTGGAGAAAATATATTTAGAATATTATATGAATAATCCTGATGAATTAAGTCCTGAGGTATTAAAAAGAATCGAAATATATAAAAATCTAAAATGATATAATCAAGTAGAATGAGCTTTAAATTGAAGTCTTAATGTATTTAATATAAAAACTTTTTATTGAAGTGATATATGAATAAATAAACCTTGAACATATATTAACGAAAAACTTGTAGGTGTATTTCCTGAATCTAATGATAGTGGTAAAAGTGAAATTATATTTAAAAATGTAGATTGAAAAACTGCATTGGCATTTTATGTAAATTGAAAACTAGAATTAGCAACATATTGTTCTCCTTGATTAAAGGACTGAATGCCATGATTACCCGATTGACATGAAACTCCTATACTAGTAACTTACTGAATAAAAAATCCTGATATGCTACATACTTCTTCTGAATATCCTAAAATAAAAGATATAAATTGAAGGGTAGTAGAAAAGTGATGAGCTGTAATGCCTTATGCCGTACATATTAAAGGTCCACTTTGGATACATGTAAGCACTTGATCTGTTGATTGATGGCCTCGTTCTAATTGATGTATAAGAGTTTGAGCATTTTTTATGGAGCATATTTTTAAATTAATGGTAGAGTTATGAGTAGAAAATGTTAAAATAGATACTACAAATATATATTAATTAAACAATTAAAAAACTACATAAATTTCATTTATGTAGTTTTTTTTATATTTATTTCCACTCTGTAATATTTAAATTATGCTTTTTTCTATCAATACAATCGTTTTCCCTAAGCTTATTTTCTATAGCTCAGTTTCAAAAAGCAGAATTATCTGAATACATTACAGAATTTATTTTTCATGTTGATTTTATATCTAAAAATGCTAGATTTGCTTCTCATAAATCTCTGAAACAAGATAATTTTTTTTCTCTTTTTTGAATCTTCTGTCAATCTTCTGAAAAACTTTCATTTTCATCTACATAAAATTCTGTTTCTGGAATTCATACATTCTTTCATATTAGATTCAAAACAGATAATAGCTTTACTTCTGTTATTCATGCTCAATAAATATGATTAAATCAAAATTTATTATTGCATAGAATAGTGAAATCATAAGAATGCTTATCCCATAAAAAATTTAATCATAAATAAGTTAATGTATTATAAAATTTAACATAATTTGTCAAAGATTTAGAAGTAAATTTATCTTTTTGCTCATCTGCTAAAAATAATTTTTTTCATGCAAGAGTATCTATATTATATCATCCGTCTACTTTTTGCACATAAGAATCCAAATATGAATATTCTAATAATTCATTAAATTCTTGTTCTTTTTGATCAATTTTTGAATCTTCATCTTTTTCAGTTTTAGTATCATCATCATTCGCTTCTTGTTCTTTATCTAATTTTTCTTGGTGTTTTAATTTACTTTTTGATTCATTAATTTGAATTAATTCTAGAAGAATATCAAAAATATATTTAATATCTTTATGTATTCATTTAATACTTATTCTAAATATTTTTTCTAAATAACTCTGTTTATATAATAGCTTATCGTTTTCTTGTAGTTTTATATATTCTTCATCTAATAATATTTTATTTGTAATATCAAAAACTAAGGATTTACTTATTTCAAGTTTACTAAAATTTTTTACAACAAATCATAATTTAATAAGAATATCATAAAAAGCTTTATTTGTTTGTTTTAATATTAATATTTGTTTACTTAGATCATTTAAAATAACCCTGTTAGATAACTCTAAAGTATGCTCATATTTTTTATATAATATTTGTTTATCTTTTAAAAAATTTTCTTCTATAAACTTTTCTATTTCAAAGAAATTTCTTCAGTCACGAACCATTGATTCTACAACAGTTTCTCATATTTCCTTATCTTTTTTTAACTGATCAGAAATACTATAATATATCAAATAATTTTTTAAAATAGCTGTTTTTACAATACTTTTGTCATTTTGTAAATGAATAAATTGTTTGAAATAATCAGCAGAAATTTCTGAAATCAATAATAATGCCAACTGTTTATTTTCATTTTCAGTTTCTAAAAGTTTTAGTATGGTTTTATTAAAACCTAGCTTTTTTTCAAGAGCTTGAACTTCTCCAGCAGTAATAGACGAATTAATTATTCTAACAATCCTCTCAAAAATAGGATTTTCAAACATTGGTTCTTTTTCTTTATTATTATCTTTTTTCATGAAAATATTACAAATTAAAATATATTTTATGAATTATAACATATTTTTTTGAATAATAAAAATTTTGGCTCTTTTCATTTCATTAGGAAAGAAAAGTTAATTTTTATTGATAAAATAAATAAAAACTAAGTAACAGTAGGCTAGAAAAAAAACTAGCCTATTTTTTTGCAAAAAAAAAG